>Ga0209723_1001821_pt1 | contig 31045 bp, 27 predicted proteins | sample BiotimSIPDNA_2_FD_185750 | JGI IMG/M metagenome (GOLD analysis project Ga0209723, IMG submission 185750) | Anaerobic biogas reactor microbial communites from Washington, USA - Biogas_R2 time_0 SIP DNA (SPAdes) (version 2) | ecosystem: Engineered > Bioreactor > Anaerobic > Unclassified | place...
AACCGTTCAATGTGTTATAATAAGCGCTGTAAATTCTGAAAAGAAACAAAAGGAAAACATATAAATGTCGGATTTCAAAGTAGTATCTGATTTCAAAATGACAGGAGATCAGCCCGAGGCCGTAAACAAACTGGCCCGGGGTATTTTTGACGGCAAAAAGCACCAGACCCTGATGGGAGTCACAGGATCGGGTAAGACCTTTACAATGGCCAATCTTATCGAAAAAGTCCAGCGCCCGACCCTGGTCATCTCCCACAACAAGACACTGGCGGCCCAGCTTCATGGCGAGTTCAAAGAGTTTTTCCCGGAGAATGCGGTTGAGTATTTTGTATCTTATTATGATTATTATCAGCCGGAGGCCTATGTGGCATCCACTGACACATATATAGAAAAGGATTCTGATATAAATGAAGAAATAGAAAAGCTGAGGCATTCTGCCACGGCAGCACTGGCTGAGCGAAGAGATGTAGTAATAGTAGCCAGTGTTTCGTGTATATACGGACTGGGAAGCCCTGTTGATTATGAAAACCAGATGCTTTCATTAAGGCCCGGCATGGAAAAAAGCAGAACTGATATATTAAGGAAGCTGGTGGATATCCAGTATGACAGGAACGATATGGCTTTTGAGAGAGGAACATTTCGTGTAAGGGGAGACATTATAGATATTTATCCGGCCGGTGCCGAAAGTGCTGTCCGGGTGGAACTTTTCGGGGATGAAATAGAAAACATAAGACAGATAAATCCTGTTACGGGAGAAATAACGGGAGAGCGGAAACATATATCGATTTTCCCGGCTTCCCATTATGTTACAACAGAAGAGAACATGAAAGAAGCTGTTATATCCATTGAAAAAGAACTTGAAGAAAGAGTGATCTGGTTCAAAGACCGGGGAAAGCTGATCGAAGCCCAGAGGATAGAACAGCGTACAAGATATGATCTGGAAATGCTCAAAGAGATCGGCAGATGTAAAGGTATAGAAAACTATTCCCGCCATTTGAGCGGATTGCCGGCAGGCAGCAGACCGTATACTCTTATAGACTATTTCCCCGATGACTTCCTGATACTTATAGATGAATCCCATGCTATGATGCCCCAGTTAAGGGCCATGTATGCGGGAGACCGCTCAAGGAAAGAGTCCCTCGTTGACTTCGGTTTCAGGTTGCCCTCGGCACTTGATAACAGACCGCTTAAATTTAAAGAATTTGACGAAATATCCAATCAGCTGGTATATTTCAGCGCCACCCCTGCAGAATACGAAAGAGAGCAAAGCGGGGGCATATCCGCTGAACAGCTCATAAGACCCACGGGTCTTCTTGATCCCCCTGTTGAAATCGTACCTTCGGAAGGGCAAATAGATCATCTGACCGGAGAAATAAACAGTGTAACGGAAGCCGGAGGAAGGGTACTGGTCACCACCCTGACCAAGAAAATGGCAGAGAATCTTACGGAATATTTTTCCGGCAGCGGAATAAGAGTAAGATATCTTCATTCCGAGGTCGAAACTCTTGAGAGACTGGAAATAATAAGAGACCTGAGAAAAGGCCGGTTCGATGTACTTGTGGGGATCAATCTTCTAAGGGAAGGACTTGATCTGCCGGAGGTAAAGCTGGTGGCCATACTGGATGCGGACCGGGAAGGGTTTCTCAGAACGGAAACATCTCTTATACAGACCATAGGCAGAGCAGCAAGAAATGTTGACGGAAGGGTCATAATGTATGCGGATCGTATAAGTCCCGCCATGAAAAGGGCCCTGGAAGAAACAGACAGAAGAAGAACGGTACAGGAAGAATACAACAGGACTAACGGAATAACTCCAAAAACCATAGAAAAGGCAGTAAGGGCTGTCATTGAGGCCACTAAGCAGGGAGAGGACATTGGATACAAAGGCAGATCCCCGGTGGAACTCACAAAAAAAGAGCTCAAAGAATATGTTAAAATGCTGGAAAAAGAAATGAAACAGGCAGCTTCAGACCTGCAGTTCGAAAGAGCCGCAAAACTGAGAGACGAACTTTTTGAATACAAGACGAGGTTATAATGGCAAAGGATCTTTATGTAAAAGGTGCATCGGAGAACAATCTGAAAAGCATAGACGTGACCATACCCAGAGACAAAATGGTGGTGCTGACGGGCCTTTCCGGCAGCGGTAAATCATCGTTGGCTTTTGATACCATATATGCGGAAGGACAAAGGCGCTATGTGGAAAGTCTTTCATCTTATGCGCGCCAGTTTTTGGGACAGATGGAAAAACCCGATGTGGAACTCATTGAAGGACTTTCACCGGCCATATCCATAGACCAGAAAACTACCAGCAAGAATCCCCGTTCCACAGTGGGAACGGTAACAGAGGTATATGACTATCTAAGGCTCATGTATGCCAGGATAGGGATACCCCACTGTCCCGTATGCGGCAAGGAGATAAGCAGCCAGACTGTGGATCAGATAGTAGACAGTCTGATGGGTCTTGGTGAGGGATCAGGACTTACGATACTGGCTCCGGTAATTGCTCAGCGCAAAGGCACCCATGAAAAGGTGATAGAACGAATAAGAAAAGAAGGGTTTACAAGAGTAAGGATAAATGGTGAGATCATTCGCCTTGACGAGGACGAAATAAAACTCGAAAAAACCCATAAACATACGGTTGAAATAGTTGTGGATCGCATAATAGTAAAGGAAGGTGCAGAGGGCAGGATGGCGGAAGCCTGTGAAACAGCCATATCCAACGGCAACGGACTTGTGGTCGTGCTGGTTTCTCAAAAAACAGAAAGCAAAGAAGCCAAAACAAAGCCGGGAGAAACAGAAAAAGTCTTCAGCACAGAGCTGGCATGTCCGGAACACGGGGTAAGCATACCGGAACTGGAGCCAAGGATGTTCTCATTCAATAATCCCTTCGGGGCATGTCCCGCCTGCAAAGGGCTGGGGTTCATTCAGAGGATAGACCCGGATCTGATTATTGAAGATCAAAACAAGAGCATAACCCGGGGCTGCCTGGGAAACGTTTTTGCATCCATGGAATTCTCGGGATTTTACAGACAGATGATAGAAGCACTTGCCCGGGAACACGGCACGGATCTTGATACTCCATACAAAGATCTGCCCGCAAATTTCAGGGATGAACTGCTTTACGGCACAGGAGAGAGGAAACTTTCATATTATTATGAGAGCAGGAATACCGGTTCGAGATCCCACAGGAACCATCCCTTTGAGGGAGTACTGAAGAACCTGGAAAGACGTTATATGGAAACAAACTCGGATTACATAAAAGAAAAGATGACAAAATATATGAGCATAACGCCATGTGAAGAATGTAAGGGGAAACGCCTTAGACCTGAAGTCCTGGCTGTTACAGTTGGAGGAAAAAATATCGCCGAACTTTCCGATATGTCCATAAGGGAGTCAATAGATTTCATAAGTGGACTTGAGCTTTCAACAAAAGAAGAAATGATCGCAAAACAGATATTGAAGGAGATAAATGCAAGACTGGGATTTCTGGGGGATGTGGGGCTGGATTATCTTACTTTGTCCAGGGCAGCAGGCTCCCTTTCCGGAGGAGAATCCCAAAGGATCAGACTGGCCACTCAAATAGGTTCCAGCCTTGTGGGAGTCCTTTACATACTGGATGAGCCCAGTATAGGCCTTCACCAAAAAGACAATGCAAAATTGCTGGCAACTCTAAGGAGTCTTACAGATATCGGCAACACCCTTATCGTTGTTGAACATGATGAAGAAACCATGTATGCGGCAGATCATATTATAGATATAGGCCCGGGGGCGGGCATACACGGCGGAGAGCTGGTGGCCCAGGGAACAGTCGAAGAGATAAAGAAATGCAGAAGATCCATTACCGGACAGTATCTAAAAGGAGACAAAAAAATAGATGTGCCAAAAAAACGCAGGGAAGGCAGCGGACTTTTTATAGAAATAAAAGGAGCCGGTGAAAATAATCTCAAGGGCATAGATGTAAAGGTACCCCTTGGCAAATTCGTTTGTGTCACCGGTGTGTCGGGTTCCGGCAAAAGCAGCCTTATCAACGAAATACTATATAAAGGCCTTTCTGTCAAGATCAACCGTTCCAAGATGAAAGCGGGCATACATGAAGATATAAAGGGGACAGAAAATATCGATAAAGTCATAGATATAAACCAGTCACCCATAGGCAGGACCCCCAGATCCAATCCTGCCACATATACGGGAGTATTCACACATATCAGAGACCTTTTCGCCCAGCTGCCCGAATCAAAAATAAGGGGATATCAAAAGGGCAGGTTCAGTTTCAACGTTAAAGGAGGAAGATGTGAAGCATGCAGCGGTGACGGCATAATAAAAATAGAGATGCATTTCCTGCCGGATGTTTATGTGCCCTGTGAAGTATGCAAAGGCAGGAGATATAACCGGGAGACCCTGGAAGTCAAATACAAGGGCAAAAACATATACCAGGTCCTGGACATGAATGTTTCAGAGGCATTGGAGTTTTTTAAAAATCTTCCCGCCATAAAAAGACAGCTTGAAACTCTGGAACAGGTGGGCCTTGGATATATAAAACTGGGGCAGCCGTCCACACAGCTTTCCGGAGGCGAGGCCCAGAGGATAAAACTGGCATCAGAACTTTCAAAAAGAAGCACGGGCAAGACCCTTTATATCCTTGATGAGCCCACCACCGGCCTTCATTTTGCCGATGTGGATAAACTCCTAAGTGTTCTGGACAGACTGGCAGATGGCGGCAACACCGTTGTGGTCATAGAGCATAATCTTGATGTCGTAAAAAGAGCAGATCACATAATAGATCTGGGCCCCGACGGAGGGTTCAAGGGCGGGGAGATAATCGCAGAGGGAACACCCGAAGAAATTGCTCAAATCAAAAACTCTTATACGGGACAATATCTCAAAAAAGTGATAAAATAAAAAAAACACAGCATTAGGAGAGATGGTGAAATTTTGATCCTGACAGAAAAGGATAAAGCCCGTGCCCATGTTTTGATGATCCTGCTTGTATTTTTATGGGGTCTTGAGTATGTGGCCGCAAAATGGGCACTGGAGTCAGTGGCCACGCTGACGCTGGTATGCTTCAAATATATGTTGGCAATACTTGTAATAGGGCCCATAAAACTGAAAATGGACAGAAGGAGCTTTTTCAGAAAAAAAGACATACCGCTTTTTTTCGTATGTGCTCTTTTTGGAGAGATACTCTACTTTTTTTGTGAATATGAAGCCATGGACTATATGCCGGTATCTTTGATAACCGTGATACTGGCCTTTGTGCCGGCTGCATCAATAATGACCGAAAAACTCCTGTTCAAAAGAGATCCGACCCTGGCCATGGTGGCGGGAATATTTATATGTATTTTCGGAATAATAATGGTAATAGGTGCGGATATTGGTATACTGTTTGAAGGAAGATTTGCCGGTTATCTGTTTTGTTTTGGTGCAGTGCTTTCATGGAATACATATAATTTCATGACTGCTCACCTGAAAGAAAGATATTCGGCAATAACACTGACATTCAACCAGCTGGTTTGTACAATACTGCTTTCACTGCCCTTTGCGCTTTCGGATCTGCCAAAACCTGAAGACATTACCCTGCCTGTTTTGGGGGGTATGCTTTTTCTGGGATTTATAAGCGCAGGAGCGGGATTTCTGGTTTATGTATATGCTCTTGGTGTTCTGGGACCCACGACCATGTCTGTGTATTCCAATTTTCTGCCGGTGACGGCGACTTTGTTCGGCTGGATACTGCTGGGTGAGATGATAGGCGGTGTGCAGCTGCTGGGAGGAATAATAGTTATATCCGCAGGATATTTAGTTATAAAAGAAAAAGCAAAAGTAGACAAAAAAAGACTGGAGGTACTTTGCGATGATCGAGAAACTTAATATGACCATGCTGACTGATTTTTATGAGATCACCATGGCCAACGGATACTTTGAGACAGGCATGGCCGATGATATAGCCTACTTTGATATGTTTTTCAGAGAAGTGCCCGATGAGGGCGGATTTGCCATTATGGCGGGAGTAGAGCAGGTAGCGTCATATCTCAGCAATCTGAAATTTACCGATGATGATATAGAGTTTTTGAGAAGCAAAGGCATTTTTGACGAGAAGTTTCTGGAGTACCTGAAAAACTTCAAATTCGTTTGTGACGTATGGACGGTTCCGGAAGGTACCCCGGTTTTTCCGGGAGAGCCCATAGTAACAGTCAGAGGTCCGGTCATACAGGCTCAGTTCATTGAGACCATGATACTTCTGCTTATAAACCATCAGACCCTGATAGCCACCAAAGCCAACAGGATAGTTCGTGCCGCCAAGGGAAGAGGCGTTATGGAATTCGGCACCAGAAGAGCCCATGGTGTTTCTGCCGCCATATACGGAGCAAGGGCGGCATACATAGGCGGATGTATGGGTACCGCCTGCACAGTATCCGAAAGGGATTACGGGATCGCAGCTCTGGGCACAATGGCCCACAGCTGGGTACAGATGTATCCGGACGAATATACAGCATTCAAAAAATATGCAGAGATATATCCTGAAAACTGCATCCTTCTGGTGGACACATATAATGTCCTCAAGAGCGGGGTCCCGTCTGCAATAAAGGTCTTCAAAGAGATGAAACCACAGAAAACGGGAGTGAGGATAGACAGCGGAGACGTCAGTTATCTGACCAAAAAAGCCAGAAAAATGCTGGATGATGCGGGGCTTCCGGAATGCAAGATAGTTGTGTCCAATTCCCTTGATGAATACATTATAGAGGACGTAATAAGACAGGGAGCATGCATAGACTCTTTCGGTGTGGGAGAACGTCTCATCACAGCAAAATCCTCCCCGGTTTTCGGAGGAGTTTATAAGCTTGCCGCCCTTGAAAAAGACGGGGAAATGATACCGAAGATGAAGATAAGCGAAAATGTGGGCAAAATAACCAACCCGGGATTCAAAACACTGTACAGATTCTTTGATAAGGAAACTCACCACATTAGAGCGGACCTTATAATGCTGGACGGCGAGCCGGAACCGGCGGGAGATTCCTATGAGATATTCGATCCAATGGCCCCATGGAAAAGAAAGACCCTTACGAATTTCTATGTAAAAAATCTCAGGGTCCAGCTTTTCGAAAAAGGAAAACTCGTATATGATCTGCCCCACATAGATAAGATAAGAAGCTACTGTGCATTACAGATAAGCGAACTCTGGGAGGAAATGCTCAGGTTCGAAAAACCCCAGACCTATTACGTAGACCTTTCACAGAAGCTGTATGATCTTAAGCAGCAGATAATAAGTGAGCACACCAAGTAGGCTGAAGGGTCAAAAACAGTATGAAGAGATATAAGAGATATACTTGAGAAAGAATCAAAAAATGACCGCGTGGGCGGTCATTTTATTTGTGCTGTTTTCAGGTCCCATGCCTATGCCTGGGTGTAGAGAATATGGCTGCATCCATGTATTACCTGGGCGAACCGGTCCCCGATGAATTTAGAACATTTTTGATCTTGTGCTGCACCATGCCCTTTATGGCTTCTCTGGCAGGACCCAGATACTTTCGCGGATCGAAATTCTCGGGATGCTCCTTTAGGTGCTTTCTTATTTCTGCGGTCATTGCAAGTCTAAGGTCCGTATCTATATTGACTTTGCATACTCCGTATTTTACAGCCTCCAATATCATTTCTTCAGGCACTCCCCTTGTTCCGGGAAGATCTCCGCCGTATTCATTGCATTTGGCAACGAATTCCGGCAGCACTGTCGATGCTCCGTGCAGTACCAGAGGCACGTTTGGGATAAGGAAATGGATCTTTTTAAGTCTTTCGAAATCAAGATAAGGATCCCCTTTGAATTTATATGCTCCGTGACTTGTTCCTATGGCTATGGCCAGAGAATCAACACCGGTTTTCTGAACGAATTCCGCGGCTTCATCCGGATCTGTGAATGTGGCTTGCCGGGCATCTACGCTTACATTGTCCTCGATCCCCGCAAGTTTTCCCAGTTCGGCTTCAACTACGACACCTTTGCTGTGGGCATATTCCACAACTTTTTTTGTGATTTCTATATTTTCGTTAAGAGGATGCCCGGACCCGTCGATCATGACTGAAGTAAATCCGTCATCTACGCACTTTTTGCATATATCAAAATCCTCGCCGTGATCCAGATGTAGGCAGATGTCAATGCCGGTATCGATTATGGCTGCTTCCACAAGTTTCAGAAGATAAGCCGGCTTGGCGTATTTTCTGGCTCCTGCCGAAACCTGCAGGATGAGTCCTGAATTTTCGGCCTGCGCCGCATCAACGATACCTTGAATGATCTCCATGTTGTTCACATTGAAAGCACCTATGGCATGGTCGTTTGTAAGTGCTTTTTCGAACATGTATTTGCTTGTAACTAAAGCCATGATAACCTCCTTATATTATGATCTAAAAACAGTTTCTGTTATGGCTGAGCCACCCTGATCAGTTTGAGTCGAAGGATAATCCATTATGGCATTTATCCTGAAGAAGATGACCACTGCAGCCACGATCAATATGACCAGGGCAACCATGATATCATTTTTATCATAAAGAAAATCTTTAAATCTGTTCATTCCGATTCTCCTTTCACATATATACAATATCACAAAAATCCATGGCAGACCAGTACGTCCCGGGAAATTTCAAAAAAATTCCAAGGCCGCTGTTTTTTATGAATATTTCTTCACAATGACTGTTTACAGAAGCTTTATTGTTGTATAATGTAATGTATGTTAAAAATAGAAGTCGGTATAAACGACGGCGGTCAGAGAACAGACCGTTTCTTAAAAAAATATTTCGGCAATGCATCTTTGAGCCATATATATAAAATGATACGAAAGGACATAAAGATCCAAGGCAAAAGACCGGGGCCTGAAACAATCCTTTCCCCGGGAGATGTGCTTTGCGTCTATATTTCTGAAGAAGAAGGGGAAAATCTCAGAAAAACAAAAAAAGTATTTGCGCCCGTCGTCAGATTTCATATAGCATATGAGGATGAAGATATGCTTATAGCAGAAAAGCCCTTTGGTCTTTTGATCCACGGGGATGCGGGTGAGAAAAAAAATACACTTGCGAACCAGGTGCTATCATATCTAAAGGACCGGGGAGAATATGCCCCTGAAAAAGAAAACACCTTCAGGCCCGCGCCGGTAAACAGGCTGGACAGGAATACAACGGGTCTTGTGATATTCGGTAAAAACGCAGAAGCGATGAAGCATCTTAACAGACTTATCAGGGAACGTGAAGGGATAAGAAAGTATTATCTCACCATAGTATACGGCAGGATAAAAGAACCTTTAAGGCTGTGCGGAAGACTTGAAAAGGATACACAAAAAAACACGGTCAGGGTGCTTGGCGAGGCAGATAAAAGGGGCGTTAATGCCAGGACCATCATAAAACCCATAAAAGTCGGCGGAGATTTCACTCTGACAGAGGCGGAACTGATAACAGGCAGGACCCATCAGATAAGAGCTCATCTTTTATCTGCGGGTTTCCCTCTTATAGGCGACCCCAAATACGGGGACCCGAAGATAAATGCTGAAATCAAAAAAAGATACGGGCTTTCAACACAGCTTCTTCATGCATATAAGCTGGAGATCCAAGGAATCACAGTGACGACAAAGCTTCCCGATATGTTTGAAAAAATAAAAAAGGAGTTAATCGATGTCCCAGGGAAAATATGATAGCAGATCTTTCAAAATAAGGAACCGGCCTTATATGTATGCCATAGTTGCGGCTATAATAGTCTTTATACTGGTGGCGCCGGAGGTGAATGAAGGCAAGGCGATGGATCCAACCATAAAAGACGGCAGTTTCGTGGTAATGACAAAAGAGCGTTATTCACAAAAACGCGGCGCACCGGATCTGGGGCAGGTGGTAATACTGGAAAAGACCGCCGCAAAAGAGCTTTCCGAGGACAACATAATAGCAAGAGTGACCGGCCTGCCGGGAGACAGAATAAAAATACAGGCGGGCACATTTTACAGAAACGGCAAAGAATATAATGTCAAGAATGCAAAGGGCAGCCTGGGCGGTAATGTGGATCTGAAACTCAAAGAAAATGAAGTGTTCCTTCTTTGCGATAACAGAGATACTGTAATGGACAGCAGAGCAAAAGAACTGGGACCCGTGGATATGGACATGATAAGGGGAAATGCGAAATGGACACTTTGGCCCCTTTCCCATATGGGAGGAATAAAATAAATGAAAGCTCTTATCAGAGATATACTTATAGCTTTAGCAATAGCCATTGCTGTATCATGTTTGATAAGACCTGTAATAGTAAAAGAGACCTCCATGGAACCCACACTCAAAGAAAACAATTATCTTATAGCGGCTAAACAGGCATATAGATTCGGCAGGATAGAACATGAAGATATCATAATTTTCAAATCCGAAAAGGACAAAGGAAAGCTTCTGATAAAAAGAGTCATTGGACTGCCCGGTGATGTGATAACCATATCAGACGGTGTAGTCTACAGAAGCGGGAAGATATTAAAAGAAGATTATATAATGGGAGGGGAAAACGCCGGAACCCCCGGAGAAATATATAACCTTGAAGTGCCGGAAGATCAAGTTTTCGTAATGGGAGACAACAGGCAGGTAAGTCTTGACAGCAGATCTGACATGCTTGGCACAATAAGTAAAAAAAGCATAAAAGGGAAAGCTGTTTTCAGGTTTTATCCCTTCAGTGACGCAGGAAAGATCTACTGACCGTAAAAAAGAAAAAAGACATCAGGTATTGTATCGAAAGGACAAACAATATGAAAACCCTCATAAGAGATATTGCTATCGTACTGGTCGTGGTCCTGGCAATAACATTTTTTATAAAACCCATAATTGTTAAGAAGACCTCCATGGAACCCACCCTTACGGAGAATAATTATCTGTTCATAAGCAAGCAGGCCTACAGGTTCGGCGAGCCTGAAAGAGGAGATATAATAGTTTTCCCCCATTATACCGGCGGTGAAAAAGAACTATATATAAAACGGGTAATAGGACTGCCCGGAGAAACCATTGAAACAAAAGACGGAGAAATATATGTTGACGGAGAGGCTCTCAAAGAGGCCTATATCAAGGACGTCTATACAGCCGGGCAGGAAAACGGCATAAAAGTGCCGAAGGGACAGCTTTATGTCCTGGGGGACAACAGGGAAGTAAGCATTGACAGCAGATATGCGGAAGTGGGGACAGTGGATATAGATGAAGTTACGGGCAAAGCCATATTAAGGGTATATCCCTTTGGTGAATTCGGCACTTTATAGGTATAAAGGTATATAAATGAAAGAAAAAAAAGTGGTGGCAAAAAACAAAAAAGCCAGGCATGATTATTTTATAGAAGACACTTATGAAGCGGGACTGGTCCTGACAGGGACAGAAATAAAGTCCATAAGGCAGGGCAAAGTAAGTATAAAAGAGAGTTATGCCAGGATAAGAAACGGCGAGGCATTCATACACGGAATGAACATAAGCCCCTATGAACAGGGCAATATATTCAATGTTGATCCCCTAAGGACCAGGAAGCTTTTGATGCACAAAAAAGAGATAGACAAACTGGCAGGATCCATAAAAACAAAGGGACTCACACTAGTACCGCTAAGTTTATATATAAATGAAAACGGCAAAGCAAAAATGGAACTGGCGGCTGCCAAGGGCAAAAAACTCTATGATAAAAGACATGATATAGCCAAGAAAGACGCCGACAGGCGAATGGAAAGAGCAAAGAAGAAATAGATTTTTCACAAGTATATAGGAGGAAAGAAAATGGGAGATTTTATGAACAAAGCCGGTAAAGTGGCAAAATATGCTGCAGATAAAACAGGAGATGTGGTTGAAATAGGAAGATGCAAAGCAAAAATCACTTCCCGGAAGTCGGAAATAACGGACTTACAGAAAAAAATAGGGGCATATTATTACGATGCTTATCGGGCTACCGGTGAAACAGATCCAAAAGTTGAGGATCACCTTAAGGCCATAGAGGAGGCAGAAAAAAAGATCGAAGAACTGGAAGAATCAATAAAGAATGTCAAAAACGGCAAATAAATTTCAAAGCCGAATGGCGATATAGGAGCCAAAGCGGTTAAAAAGTTGATATTTTTTATCTGCTGTGATAAACTTTGATCATGGAGAAGCATTCGGGGACGTACAGGTTTCGACAGGAATGCGGAAACAAAATAAGCGAGCCGCAGTTTGCTCGGTCTGCGTAAAAAAGGGCACGTTAAAAATAAACGCTAAAAATAATAACAACAATTTCGCATACGCTGCCTAGTATCGCAGCACGCGCGTCGGCCCACATTCACCTGCAGGTATGGGACCCGGCGTCGATCATGCAGGAAAACCTTATGTGAAATCCCGGCAGCATAAGGGAATAACGGGATAGCCGAAACCGCAACTTGCCTTTGAGGAGTGGAAGAAGCGAAAAAATTCAACAAAGGATGCGCTCGGAGAAAATTTTGCGGAAGTGTTTTTGGACACGAGTTCAATTCTCGTCGTCTCCACCAGAAATTTTAAGGGCCGGAAAAGGCCCTTTTTATGACCGTTGATATATTTGTAAATAAGCCAATAAGGGAATCAGAAAGAGGAAAACACCTAAATGGAATACAGGTTATACAGCAGTCGCCGGGAAGAAAGATTTGAAAGCAAAAAAAACATTATTCTTTCGGGGCAGAAAAAAAGGGTTGCCCCGGAGCACAAAGAAGACCATGACAAAACCACCATGGGGTTTTTCTGTGCAAGGGGATATGCGGTGCTCACCATAGAAAAAGAAAGTGTGATGCTGAAAGAAGGATATCATTTGCTTCTTGACCTTGAAAAGGGTGATTCACCGGAACTGGCACTCCTGGGGGAAGGGGAAGTCCTTATAGAAAGTGTTTTTTATGACGATCCCGAGATGATACCCGAAGAAAAGGGAACTTTGGATGATTTTGCCGCATGCATAAAAATCGCAAATTCCAGGTTCAGGGGAAGCAGGTTGATTTTCAGGGAACTTAAAGATATATGGTATGACCGGGCACTTCAAAAAGCGGTAAAAAAGGTCGAAAAAACCTATATAACCTTCATTGCAGGACTGGCAGGGTTGGCGGCATTGGCGTTTTTGGCCATGGAATACTGGGGAAAGGAGATGGTGATCCCCGTAATAATAGCATGGCTCCTTCTGGATTTTCTGGTCATAAATCCTTTTATTTATTTCACAGCAGTGCCAAAACCCGTAAAAGCTCATATAAAGAAAATCCATGACCTTTCCGAGTACGAAAAAAAAGTACGTGAAAAAGAAAAGAACCCTTCAGATGAAAGGGCTCAAAAGATACTAAAAAAATATAAATGGACCGGACGAAACTAGATCATATTTAGAAATTCCTTTATTTCGTCCTCTGTTGTTCCCCATGAGGTAACAAGTCTTATGGAAGAAGTATCGTTCTTATACTTTCTCCACCCTTCGAACATGACCTTCTTTTCAAGCTCCGCCACGAGTTCATTGGGGAAAATCGGGAAGATAAGATTAGTGACCGGTTTCTGCGCAAAATCGTAGCCGGCTTTTTTTATGCCTTCAGCCAGCAGCAGAGCCATTTTGTTTGCGTGGGCCCCCATTTCAAAAAAAAGATCGTTCTTCATCAAAGCCTCAAACTGTACTCCCAGAAGACGGCCCTTGGCCAGCATGCCGCCCCTTTGTTTCAAGAGAAAACGAAAATCCTCCTTAAAAGATCCGTTCAGTATGATAAGGGCTTCTCCCATGAGTATGCCGTTTTTTGTTCCTCCGATATAAAAAGCATCCGCAAAAGACGGCAGATCCTTCATTGTCAGGTCGTTACCTTCTGCCGTGAGGGCCATGGCAAGGCGGGCACCGTCTATATATGTATAAAGACCGTGCTTTTTGCAGGTGTTTTTTAGGGCTTTTAGTTCGGCCCCGGTATATATATTGCCTGTTTCGGTGGAGTTGGAAATATAAAGGAGCTTGGGCTGCACATAATGCTCATCTTCATGAAAAACCATCACCTCATCTATTTGTTCGGGATATATTTTGCCGTCATCCGTGGGCACATGTATTATTTTGTGTCCCGTTGCTTCGATGGCTCCGGTCTCATGAACACAGATATGGCCTGTTTCAGGAGCTATGACTGCCTGATGGGGTCTCAAAAAAGCCGCAATGGCGGTCATGTTTGTCTGGGTCCCGGCCATCAGGAAGTGAACATCAGCATCTTCTCTTCCTATTTTCTGTTTGATTATTTCCGCCGCGCCGTCGCAGAATTCGTCTATGCCGTAACCGTCGGCATGTACCATATTGGTTTTTTCCAGAGCTTCCATGACTTGGGGATGGGCCCCAAGACTGTAATCGTTTTTCAAATAAAGCATTTTTATCCTCCATGATCAAGATGAAACAAGTATAACATATTTTCTAAAAAAAAATACTGGCATTTTTCCTAAGCAGGGTATATAATATCTTAGTAAATATTTATAAAAAAAGTGCACAAAATATAAACACAAATAAGGAAAGACGGCGAAGCGGGGTCTGGGTTATCCCTCTCACTCCAAAGCCGGGAAACCTTGTTTTTTTTATTTTTGGCGCTTTTTATTTTGTTGTAATGCATTCGGAAAAAAATCGGGAAAGGAGAATGGAAATGAAAAAACAGAAGAAATATATTTTTATTACCGGAGGGGTGGTTTCCGGGCTTGGTAAAGGAATAACGGCAGCATCCCTTGGCAGACTGCTTAAGGCCAGGGGCCTAAAGGTGATCTCTCAGAAGCTGGATCCTTATATAAATGTGGATCCCGGAACAATGAGCCCTTATCAGCACGGGGAAGTATATGTTACCGAAGACGGAGCCGAAACAGACCTTGATCTGGGGCATTATGAAAGATTCATAGATGAAGAGCTGAACAAATTTTCCAATCTCACCACAGGGAAAGTCTACTGGAACGTTTTGAACAAGGAAAGAAAAGGAGAGTTCCTGGGCAGCACGGTACAAGTAATACCCCACATCACCAATGAGATCAAAGAATTTATTTACAGTGTGGATAAACAAAACGATGCGGATGTAATAATCACGGAAATAGGAGGCACCACCGGCGATATAGAAAGTCAGCCCTTTCTGGAGGCCATAAGACAAGTGTCGCTGGAAAAAAAGAAAGAAAACTGTCTGTTCGTGCATGTTACTCTTGTGCCCTACATAAAAAGTTCCGGAGAACATAAATCCAAACCGACCCAGCATTCAGTAAAGGAACTTAGATCCATGGGCATATCACCGGATATCATTGTAATGCGTGCTGATGAACAGGTGAGTATAGATATAAAAGAAAAAATTTCGCTTTTCTGCAATGTGAAAGCAGACTGCGTCATAGAAAACCGTACTGTGCCGGTCCTTTATGAAGCCCCGGTTATGCTGGAGGAGAGCGGGTTTTCCAAAATAGTATGCCGTGAATTGGGGATAAAAACAGGGCCATGCCATATGAGGGAATGGCAGGAAATGCTTAAAAGGATAGAGAACAGAAAAGAAACAGTGAAGATCGCAATAACCGGGAAATATGTGAAACTTCATGATGCTTATATTTCCGTTGCGGAAGCCATAAAGCACGGAGGATATGAAAACGGATGCAGGATAGATATCAACTGGGTCGAGGCTGAAGAGGTAACTGAAGATTCGGTGGCAGACATATTCAAAGATGCGGCAGGCATCCTTGTGCCGGGGGGATTCGGGGACAGAGGCATAGAAGGAAAGATCCTGGCGGCAAAATATGCCAGGGAAAATGATGTGCCTTATCTGGGCATATGTCTTGGAATGCAGACTGCAGCCATAGAATTTGCCAGGAATGTTTTGGGGATATCTCATGCCTGTTCGGGAGAATTTTGTAAGGGCGGCGACAGCAAAATAATAGACCTTATGGCCGATCAGTATGCAGATATACAAAAGGGCGGGACCATGCGGCTGGGGGCATACCCCTGCGTCATAGAAAAAGATACGATAATGCACAGAGCCTACGGAAAAGAGCAGATATATGAACGCCACCGCCACAGATATGAATTCAACAATGATTACAGAGAAAGATTCGCTGCCGCCGGCATGCAAATAGCGGGGACATCTCCTGACGGTAAGCTGGTGGAGGCAGTGGAGATACCGGCCAATCATTATTTTGTGGGAGTACAGTATCATCCGGAATTCAAAAGCAGACCAAACAGAGCACATCCTCTTTTCAGGGAATTCGTTAAAGCGGCCATGGATAAAAGTTCAAAATGACTGCTTTGTAAGAAGAGGGCATATAAAAAGTGATTGAAAAAAAGGTCGTTCTTATATATAATAGCTTAGTGATACTTTTAACCAATGCTAAGGAGGATAAGCAAAGATGGGATTCACCGAAGACGTAGGTATAGATCTGGGAACGGCCACCGTGCTTGTATATATAAAAGGAAAAGGGATCGTATTGAACGAGCCCTCTGTTGTTGCAATAAACAATGACACGAATGAAATACTGGCAGTGGGGGAAGATGCAAGACAGATGCTGGGAAGAACACCGGCAAATATAATTGCGATAAGACCCTTGAGAGACGGGGTCATTTCAGATTATGACGTGACAGAAAGAATGCTCAAATATTTCATAAAAAAGACCTGCGGTTCCGGCAAATTTTTCAGACCCAGGATAATGGTATGTGTGCCCAGCGGAGTGACGGAAGTCGAAAAACGTGCCGTCAGAGAAGCCGCCACACAGGCCGGAGGCAAAGATGTTTTTCTTATGGAGGAACCGGTGGCGGCGGCCATAGGAGCGGGACTGGACATATCAAAACCGGGAGGCACCATGGTAATGGATATCGGCGGAGGAACCACGGATATAGCCCTTATCTCTCTTGGAGGCATAGTGGCCAGCACATCAGTGAAAATAGCCGGTGACAGATTAGATGAAGCTATAATCAAATATATGCGCAAAAAACACAAATTATATGTGGGAGAAAGAACAGCCGAGGAACTCAAAAAAGGTATAGGAACAGCCTATCCCAGGGATGATGAAGTCAGCATGACCTGCAGTGGAAGGGACCTGGTGACAGGCCTTCCCAGAGATGTTTCCATGACGAGCACAGACATGCTTGAAGCAATGGAAGAACCTCTGCAGGCAGTCTGTGAAGCGGCACACAGCGTCCTTGAAAGGACACCGCCGGAACTGGCGGCAGACATAAGCGATACAGGGCTGGTCCTGACAGGCGGAGGCGCCATGCTTTGGGGCATCGACAAGAGGATCACCCAGAGAACGGGCCTGAAAGTAACCATAGCCGAAGACCCCACTTCATGTGTGGCCATCGGAACAGGCAAAGCTCTGGATAATATAAGCATAGTGGAAAACAGCAGACTTAACAAACGACATGCATACATATAATAAGTAACAGCGGGGCTGCCTCTTTGGAGGCAGCCTTTCTTAATAGGGAGAAAAACAATGAAAACAGAACTTATAGCCACGGCGACCTTCGGTCTTGAGGCAGTTGTAAAAAGGGAGATCGAAGCCCTGGGGTACCGGATATTAAAAAGCGAGAACGGAAAAATAACCTTCCAGGGAGACGAAAGGGCAATAGTGCGTTCCAACTTATGGCTGCGTGCCGCTGACAGGGTGCTTTTGAAAATGGCAGAGTTCAGAGCAGAAGAATTTGAGGAACTCTTTCAGCAGATAAAAGGGATACCCTGGGAAGAGATCATTCCGCCGGATGGCAGGATAATCGTTACCGGTAGCTCAGTAAAATCAAAACTGCACAGTGTGCCCGCATGCCAAAGCATCGCCAATAAAGCCGTGATAAAAAGACTGTCAGAAGCCTACGGGATCGAAGAATTTGAAGAAACAGGCGCTGAATATTCCATAAAGCTGACATTACTTAAAGACCGGGTGACGGTGACAGTAGATACAACAGGAAAAGGTCTTCACAAAAGGGCATACCGCATCCTTGGAACAGAAGCACCCCTAAAAGAGACCCTTGCCGCGGCTCTGGTGATGCTTTCATTCTGGAAAGAAGGGCGCATGCTGGCAGATCCCTGCTGCGGGTCGGGGACCATACCCATTGAAGCGGCAATGATAGGCAAAAATATAGCCCCCGGACTTAACAGAAATTTTGTTTCGGAAGGATGGCACATAATAGAAGAAAGCATCTGGAAAGAAGAAAGAAAAAAAGCCTTTGGTTTGATAAAAAATGATGCAGACATAAGGATAGAAGCATCTGATATATCGGAAACAGCTCTGCAGGCGGCAGTTGAAAATGCCAAAGAAGCGGGAGTGGATGATGTAATATCTTTTAAAAGAAAAGATATTGCGGATTTTGATACTGAAGAAAAAAGATGTGTCATAATAACAAATCCCCCCTATGGCAGAAGGATAGGCTCAAAAGATGATATAGATCGGATATACAAAGTTTTGAAAAAACTGCTTGAAAAAAACAAAGGCTGGTCACTGTTTATTGTGACTGCCGATAAGGACGCGGAAAAAGCCATAAAAGGCCGCCCCGCCGACAAAAGACGCAAACTGTACAACGGCCGCCTTGAAGTTTGCTACTACCAGTTCCACGGAGAAAAGTGAAATATTTGTTACGATGCATAAAAATACATATTAATGCAGAAAATATGCACAAAACCGTTGACTTTCTGCGGTGCAAGTGTATAATTATTTACAATAAGGTGTAAACTTGCACAAAGGAGAAAGAAATGGTCAGCAGCAGCAAAATGGCATATCACAAGTATGAGCCCGCTTGGCTGATACTGGAAGACGGAACGGTTTACGAAGGCCGTTCTCTGGGCTCGGGAGGCACTGCAGTCGGTGAAGTGGTTTTCACAACAGGAATGACAGGATATCAGGAAACCCTTACAGACCCCAGTTATTTCGGGCAGATAGTCGCCCAGACATTCCCCCTTATAGGAAATTACGGGGTAAATGATACAGACAGGGAATCCGGACGGGTATGGCTAAAGGGCTACATCATAAGAGAATGGTGCTACGAGCCTTCAAATTTCAGAAGCAAGTCCACATTGGGAGAGTATCTTGAGCAACATAATGTGGTTGGGATCTATGACATAGACACCAGGGCGCTGACACGAAAAATACGTGAGCACGGAGTCATGAACGGAGCCGTGACCACCGAGTACCCTGATGATGCGGGTGCTTTTTTAAAGTCGCTGAAGGGATTTGTAATATCAGATGCTGTAAGATCCGTTTCAGACAAAAAACCGTCCTTTCATAAAGCAGAAGTTTCCAAATACCATGTTGCGCTCATGGATTACGGATATAAAAGCAATATATTAAGAAGTCTCAATGAACTTGGGTGTGATGTGACAGTAATGCCCTGGGACTCTGATAAAGCTGCCATCGAAAAGGTAGATCCCGACGGGATAATGCTGTCCAACGGACCTGGAGATCCCAATGAGAACAAGAAGATCATAAATAATCTTAAGGAAATATTAAAAACAGATCTGCCTGTTTTGGGCATATGTCTTGGGCACCAGATAATGGCCCTTGCCTTTGGATGCAGTACACAGAAATTGAAATACGGACACAGAGGCGCCAATCAGCCCGTTATGGACAGTGAAAAAAGACGGATATTCGTCACCAGTCAGAATCACGGGTTTGCAGTGATAAAAGAATCCGTGACGGAGGATATCGGAAAGATAAGTCATTATAATGTCAACGACGGCAGCTGCGAAGGGATAAAATACAAAAGACCCGGGACCTTTTCAGTCCAGTTCCATCCTGAGGCCTGCGCAGGACCCCACGACACCAGATATTTGTTTGATAGATTCATTGAGAGTATGGAGAAGAAAAATGCCGTTGAATAAAGATATAAAAAAGGTGCTGGTCATAGGTTCGGGGCCCATAGTGATAGGTCAGGCAGCAGAGTTCGATTACGCCGGGACCCAGGTCTGCAGGACACTGAAAGAAGAGGGAATAGAAGTCGTACTGGTCAATTCCAATCCTGCCACCATAATGACTGACAAGACCATGGCCGATAAAATATATATAGAACCTCTTACTCTTTCTGTACTCAAAAAAATAATCGGCATCGAAAAACCCGACAGCATCCTTCCCACCTTGGGAGGTCAGATGGGGCTTACGCTTTCCATGAAACTGGCCAGGGAAGGATTTTTGGAATCCCACAAGGTAAGGCTCCTTGGTACGGATCCTCTTACCATCGATAAAGCAGAGGATCGTCAGATGTTCAAGGATATGCTGGAGTCCATAGGAGAACCAGTAATAGAATCCCGTGTGGCCGAGAAGATCGAGGATGCTATTTTATATGCGGAAGAAATAAAATACCCGGTGGTTGTAAGACCGGCATATACCCTTGGCGGCACCGGCGGAGGCATAGCAAATGATCCGGAAGAGCTCAGGATCATAGGGACCGACGGCTTAAGACAAAGTCCTATAACCCAGATACTTATAGAAAAATGTGTTTCCGGCTGGAAAGAAATAGAGTTCGAAGTTATGAGGGACAGCAGGGGCAACACAATAACCGTATGTTCAATGGAAAATCTGGATCCGGTGGGAGTACACACGGGGGATTCCATAGTTGTGGCACCGGCAGTGACCCTGGCGGACAAAGAATATCAGATGCTAAGGAACGCATCCATAAAAATAATACAGGAACTTTCCGTCTGCGGAGGCTGCAACTGTCAGTTCGCCCTGGATCCCGGAAGTTTTGATTATGCTGTTATAGAAGTGAACCCAAGAGTGTCAAGATCTTCGGCACTGGCTTCTAAGGCTACCGGGTATCCCATCGCAAAGGTGGCGTCCAGGATAGCCATCGGATACACTCTGGATGAAATAAGAAATGAGGTAACACAAAAAACCTATGCATGCTTTGAACCTGCTTTGGATTATATTGTGGTCAAATTCCCGAAATGGCCCTTCGATAAATTTGTTTACGCAAAAAGAACCCTGGGGACCCAGATGAAAGCCACGGGCGAGGTGATGGCCATAGGAAGCTTTTTTGAGCAGGCTCTCATGAAAGCTGTACGCTCCATAGAGCTTGGACTGGATACACTGAATCTGAAAAAACTCAAAGAAAAAACAGACGAAGAAATAAAAAACCTTTTGTACAACTGTGATGATGAAAGAATATTTGTGGTTTATGAAGCCTTCAAAAGAGGCGTTGAACTGGATGAGATATACAAAATCACGGGAATAGACAGATGGTTTCTAAGCAAGATAAACAATCTGGTATATATGGAGATGTTTCTTGAAGAGGGAGAACTGACAAAAGAAAAATATAAAGATGCAAAGGACCTGGGATTTTTGGACTCCACGATAAAAAAACTCAGCGGACAGGAGCCACCTGAAAAGATACCTGCGGCATTCAAGATGGTGGATACATGCGCTGCTGAATTCGCCGCCGAAACACCTTATTTTTACGCCACTTATGACAGTGAAAACGAAGCTGCGAATCATATAAAAAAGAGTGATATCGGCAGAAAAAAAATAATCGTATTTGGTTCCGGACCCATCAGGATAGGACAGGGAATAGAATTCGATTACTGTTCCGTGCATTGTGTAAATGCCCTGAAAGAGAGCGGATATGAAGCCATAATAGTCAACAACAATCCGGAAACTGTTTCCACGGATTTTGATGTATCTGACAGACTTTATTTTGAACCTCTGACTCCCGAAGATGTGGACGGTATAATAGAAACAGAAAGACCCTGGGGAGTAATAGTACAGTTCGGTGGGCAGACAGCCATAAAACTTACGAAGTATCTTCTTGAAAAGGGTGTGAATATACTGGGAACATCCGCCGACAGCATAGATGAAGCAGAAGACAGAAAAAGATTTGACAGCCTCCTGGAAAAGTGTGGCATACCAAGACCCAGGGGTGAAACGGCATATGACACAAAAACCGCCGTAACAAATGCGGATCGCCTGGGATATCCTGTACTTTTAAGGCCGTCTTATGTTCTGGGCGGACAGAATATGATAATCGCCTACAGCAAAGAGGATGTTGTTGAATACATGGATATAATAACTGCCAACATTGAACTGGAAAATCCCGTACTCATAGACAAATATCTTATGGGTAAAGAAATAGAAGTGGATGCCGTCTGCGATGGAGAAGATTTTGTGATCCCCGGCATAATGGAACATATAGAGAGGGCCGGCGTACATTCCGGAGATTCGATTTCGGTATACCCTCCCCAGAGCCTTGATGATGATGTCATAGAGAAAATAGTAAAGTACACCGGTATACTGGCCGAAGAACTAAAAGTCATAGGAATGGTGAATATTCAGTATGTGCTTTATGAAAAAGAACTATATGTAATAGAAGTAAATCCCAGATCCTCAAGGACAGTACCTTATATAAGCAAGGTGACCAATGTTCCCGTGGTAAGGCTGGCAACCAAAGTGCTTTTGGGTCGGAAACTTTCTGAATTGGGATATAAAAAAGGGCTTGCCCCTGTAGGTGAATATGTGGCTGTGAAAGTTCCCGTATTCAGTTTTCCCAAGCTTACAGATGCCGACAGTCAGCTGGGACCGGAAATGAAATCCACCGGCGAAGTTCTTGGCATAGATAAAGATTTTGAGTCGGCATTATATAAAGGACTTCTGGGAGCAGGATACGGCCTTACGAAGGTGGATGAAATAGTTTTGATAACAGTAAAAGATGCCGACAAGCCCGAAGCTGTTCCTCTTGCACAGAAATTTATCGACCTGGGATACAGCATCGCCGCAACAGAAGGCACTGCCCGTTACTTCAACAGTCATGGTATACCTGCAATAAAAATAAATGCCTTTGACGAGCCCCGGCCGAATACGGACACACTTTTTGACAGCGGTGCAGTAGATTTCGTGGTATCCACATCCATCGCCGGCAGAAAGCCGGCCGTGAGGTCTGTGCAGCTTAGAAGAAAGGCCATAGAAAGGAATATTGTCACACTTACCTCCATAGATACTGCCAACGCCCTGGCAAACTGCTTGATTTCAGGAAAGAATCTTGGTAATGTTAACATGGTGGATATAACTGAAATATGAAAAAAAGGCAAGTAAAACAGGGAATGGAGAAGGACAAAAGCAAAAGAGGAAAAACTCCTTTATATATAGAGATAATTTCCGACTTCAGACAGAAAATAATTGAAGGTGAACTGCCCGACGGCTCTTTTCTGCCTTCCGAAAGACATATGGCAGAACTTCTTGGTGTACACAGGAACACAGTGACAAAGGCCTACAACGAACTCAAAGCCGAGGGATTTCTTATCTCATTGCATGGTGTCGGATATAAAGTCAGCTACAAAGAAAACTGCGAAAATACGGACGAAGACAGTATAAAAGTCAAAAATGTCAATTGGGCACATTTGGTGAAGGACGAATATCTGGATATTGAGAAGTCATTTGACGATATTTTTTCAAGATCCTATAATACAAAAAACATTTCCTTTGCAGGAGGCATATCCTCTCCTTCGGTATATGAGGAGCAGGATATTTCAAAGATATTCACGGAAGTCATTTCAAGGAGAAAAGAGACTTCTTATTTTTATACTCCCTACCGGGGAGACAAAAACCTGCGAAAACAGATCGCCGGATTTTTAAGAAGAAAAGGCATAAAAAACGATATCGGTAATATCCAGATGTTTTCCGAGATGAATCAGGCCCTTGATTTTATTGTGACTATCCTTCTGGATCCGGGAGACACGGTCATAACTGAAGAGCCTCTGTCCCCTGATGTTTACAGGACCATTGAGTTTGCCGGAGCAAGGATAATCACAGTTCCCGTGGATGAAAACGGCATGAAATGTGATAATCTGGGCCCTCTTATAGAAAAACACAGGCCCAAGTTCATATATGTGAATTCCAGCTACCAGGACCCCACAGGCAAGGTCCTGTCCTTTGAAAGAAGAAAAAAACTTCTTCAGCTTTCATACAGATACAGGCTTCCCATAATAGAGGAGGATGCCGCTTCGGAGATTTTTTACGGCAAAAGCAGGATACCCAGCATAAAAGCCATGGACGAAGGGGACAATGTGATATACATTTATTCTTTTTCACTGACCTTCATCCCGGGAGTGGGCGCGGCCTTTGCAGCGGCACCCAAGCAGGTCATAAAAAGTCTCAGTTATCTTGTTTCGGTACGGCTCATATCACTGGAATGGGCCTCGGAAAAAATGCTGGCGGCAGCCTTTGAAAATAATCTTTATTACAAAAAACTGGAGGATTTCAGGAGGGAATACAAAGAAAAAAGAGACAGGATGTGTATGTGGCTTGACAGACTGAAACCCTTTGGTGTCCGATATGAAAAACCTTCGGGCGGAGTTTATATATGGTGCAATATGCCGGATAAGACAGATGTGAAGAAACTTTCTGTGGAGGCGAAAAAGAAAGGGCTGAACTTTGTTCCGGGAAATATGTTTTATCCCGGAAAGAAGGCGGGCAGACAGATGATAAGACTGAACTATTCCTATCCTTCTCTTAAGCAGATAGATGAAGGTATGAAAACTTTTATAAAATTGGTGCTGGCACAATAAAATATATAAAAGCTGGCACTTTATTTTTATATATGATAATGTATCATAAAGATAAACAAGGAACCATTTTAGGAGGTGTAAAAATGGCTGTTAATTTAAAAGGAAGAAGTTTTCTGACGCTGATGGATTTCACGCCGGAAGAAATAAGATATATGCTGGATCTTGCTCATGATCTGAAGGCAAAAAAAAGAGCGGGCATCAACAACGAAGTGCTGAAGGGCAAAAATGTCGTCCTTCTTTTTGAGAAAACCTCAACCAGGACAAGATGTTCATTTGAAGTCGCATGTCTTGACGAAGGTGCGCATGTTACTTTTTTGGATTCAAAAAGTTCCCAGATGGGCAAAAAAGAATCCCTTGAAGACACTGCAAAAGTGCTGGGCAGATTCTATGACGGCATAGAATACAGAGGCTATAAGCAGTCTGTTGTGGAAGAACTGGCAAAGCATGCGGGAGTTCCTGTATGGAACGGTCTTACAGATGTTGACCACCCCACCCAGATACTGGCGGATCTGATGACCATCGAAGAGCATGTATCAAAACCCCTTAACAAAGTCAAAGTTGTTTTCTGCGGTGACGTAAGAAACAATATGAGTTATGCCTGGATGTACGGATGTGCAAAAATGGGCATGAGCTATGTGGCATACGGACCTTCGGAACTGGCATCGGAAATTAACGGGGAAGTGGTCGCCAAAGCAAAAGAAGTTGCATCAATGACCGGAGCATCAATAGAAGTGTCCAGTGATCCCAAATGTCTTGAGGGAGCGGATGTGATATATACTGACATATGGGCTTCCATGGGCGAAGAAGCCGAAATCCCCGAAAGAGTCAAGCTTCTGACACCCTACAGAGTCACGGAGGAGATGCTGGTATCAACAGGAAATCCGGACGTTATTTTCCTTCACTGTCTGCCTTCTTTCCATGATCTTGAAACCGCGATGGCAAAAGAACAGAAAGAAGCAGGATATGATATAAGAGAAGTGACCGATGAAGTCTTCAGAAGCAGGAATTCAAAGGTTTTCGATGAAGCCGAAAACAGGATGCACACCATCAAGGCTGTGATCGTCGCCACAATAGCATAAAAATTTCATACAGAAAAACGGTATTGCTCTGAACAAAGGAGGTCCGTTATGGAAAAAGGAATACATAATTATTCGGAAATTGGCAAACTCAACAAAGTCCTGCTGCACAGACTGGGAGAAGAGATAGAAGGTCTTGTGCCGGACAATTTTGAAAGACTGCTTTTTGATGATATACCTTATCTGAAAGTGGCCCACGAGGAACATGACATATTTGCCGGGCTTTTGAGAGAGAACGGTATTGAAGTAGTGTATTATGTTGACGAAACGGCCAAAGCACTGGCTGATGATGAGATCAGAAAAGATTTCGTAAAGAGATTTCTTGAAGAGAGCGCTATATATTCCCAGGCGGCCAAAGAAGTCCTTGAGGACTATCTGATAAACATGTCGCCCAGAGAACTGGTGGGAACGGCCATAGCCGGGATCAAAAAAACCGATGTAAATGTTAAAAACGCCAATTCTCTGGCAGATTACATAGCATCCGGATATCCATACTATACAGATCCCATGCCAAACCTTTACTTCACCAGGGATCCCGGAGCATGCGTGGGCAACGGCCTTAATGTTCATCATATGAGCACCAGAGCCAGAAGAAGAGAGGCGCTGCTTCTGCAGTATATGTTCAAATACAACAAAGACTTTGCTCCCGAGGGAAGCAATCTGTGGTATGACTATGATCACGATTTTTCCATGGAAGGCGGGGATGTGCTGGTCCTCTCAAAGGATATCGTGGCGGTGGGACTTTCTCAGAGAACGACGGCAAACGGCATAGAGCGTTTTGCGGAAAACATACTGAACAAGTCCAGCTTCCAGAAGATACTGGTGTTCGACATACCCAAGAGCAGAGCTTTCATGCATCTTGATACGGTATTCACAATGGTTGATTATGATAAATTCACCATACATCCGGAGATAGAAGGTCCCCTTCAGATCTATGAGATAACCCTGAATAAAGACGGCAAGGCTCATTTCGAAAGCATACAGGGTGAGCTTGAGGATATTTTGAGAGACGAACTCAGACTTCCGGCAGTAGAGCTCATAAGGTGCGGAGGAGACGATGCGATGGCTGCACAGAGGGAGCAGTGGAACGATGGATCAAATACACTGGCCATAGCTCCGGGAGTTGTTATCACATATGAAAGAAATTACGTTACCAATGATCTTCTTGAGAAAAAGGGCATAAAAGTAATAACAATGCCAAGTTCGGAGCTTTCAAGAGGCAGAGGAGGCCCAAGATGCATGAGCTGCCCTGTGAACAGAGACGATCTGTAGCGACGATTTGCAGGTGTGATCAAAAGGGACGATCTGCGAAAATGGATTTTGATTTGATTTTTCAGAAATGCCAGCAGATACGATCCAAAAAAATAAAGGAGAAGAGCGATCATGAATGAACCAAAAAAAATTGTTATCGCTTTGGGAGGCAATGCTCTTCAGTCCGGCAGCGGTCCGGCGACTGCAGAGGAGCAACTCAGAGTAGTTCGGGAAACATGTGAACATATTGCCGATCTTAGCTGCAGGGGATATGAGATAGCCATAGTGCACGGCAACGGTCCCCAGGTGGGGAGAATACTTCTTTCCTCTGAAACGGCAAAAGACGTTACTCCGGCCATGCCTTTTGATGTGTGCGGAGCCATGTCCCAGGGATATATAGGATATCATTTACAGCAGAGCCTTAAATATGCGCTTAATATGAGAAACAGGAATACCCCTGTTGTTACTGTGGCAACACAGATGATAGTCGATGAGAATGATCCTGCTTTCAATGATCCCACAAAGCCCATAGGACCTTTTTACTCAGAGGAAGAAGCAAAGAAGATCTCGGAAGAAAAAGGCTATGTCATGAAAGAGGATGCCGGCAGGGGATGGAGGCGCGTAGTAGCATCGCCCATGCCCAGAAAGATAGTTGAGATCGATGCTGTAAAGAGTCTTTGGGATTCTACAATAGTAATAACCTGCGGCGGAGGCGGTGTGCCTGTGATCGAAAAAAGCAATGGTGTCCTTGAGGGTGTGGATGCGGTAATAGATAAAGATTTTGCCGCAGAACTTCTGGCAGAGCAGGTAGAAGCCGATGTGCTGATGATACTTACCGAGGTAGAAAAAGTTGCCATAAACTATAATAGACCCGACCAGAAAGATCTTTCCGTTATGACTCTGAAAGATGCCACTGAATATATGGAGGAAGGGCAGTTCGCCAAAGGGAGCATGCTCCCTAAAGTCCAGGCAGCCATGAAGTTCGTAAGAGCTTTCCCCGGCAAAAGAGCAGTGATAACTTCTCTTGATAAAGCCCTTGAAGGGCTGTTAGGGGAAACCGGGACACAGATAACATTCAACAAAAAATAATAAAGAGATTTCAATGATCGGACATATGGGATGCGACTTTTCAAAAGAGCCGCATCTTGCCTTTTTTGTTGTATTATTTATTAAAAAATGGTATCATATTAGAGTTCACATGCAAAGAAAGGAACCATATGGAAATTGAATTGAAGTATGCGGTCGATGACATTTCGACTGCAGAACGCATCCTTGAAGATGAGTATATCAAAAGCGTAGAAGAATCCAGAACGGACGAGGAATTAAAGGCAATATACTTTGATACGGATGATTATATTTTGTTCCGAAACGATATTGCATTCAGGATAAGAAAAGAAGGACAGAAAGTCGTAGCTTCTTTGAAATGGAACGGAAAGTGTTCCGGCGCACTGCACAGCCGGGAAGAACTGAACATCAATCTGGGAGAGGGGGATTGCCCCGAAATGCCCGATCCCGGCGTGTTTTCAGAGAGTGAAACGGGAAAAGAGCTTATGGAGCTGCTAAAGGACAAGACACTTGGCGGCATCATGAAAGTGTATGTTTCAAGAAAGACAGTCAGGGTAGATACAGGTGAGGGCATTTTTGAAATAGCACTGGACAACGGCAAAATCGTTGCCGGCACAGGTACATGCCCCGTTTGTGAGATGGAAATAGAACTTTACTCGGGGAATCAGGAAGAGATGCTGAAACTGGGCGAAAAGCTGCAGCAAAAATATGATCTTGAACCTGAAAAAAGAAGCAAATATGCAAGGGGTCTTGCTTTGCTGGGCAAAATTTAAGCAATAGTTAAGGAGAACTGATAAAAATGAAAGCAACACTTATTTCAAAAGACAAAAAAGAAGCAAAATTCAAGATGGAGTTTACTGCCGAAGAGTTTGAAGAAGCGGTCATAGGCGAATACAAAAGAAAAAAGGATCAGTTTGAGATAGATGGTTTCAGAAAAGGTAAGGCACCAAGAAGCATAATCGAAAAGCATTACGGAGAATCTGTTTTTATTGAGGGTGCCATCAATGCCATTTTTAACGAAAATTATCCCAAGGCCATAGAGGAACTGGGGCTTGATATAATCGACAGACCTGCAGTGGAATTTGATAATTTCAAGAAAGGCGAAGATTTCTCATGCAATATAACAGTCTCTGTATATCCCGAGATAGAAGTCAAGGATTATAAAGGCATTGAGCTTGACAAGATCAAAGTATCGGTGACAAACAAGGACGTTGATGAGGAACTGGAGAAACTGCGTCAGAGAAACGCAAGAATGGTTTCCGTTGAAAGACCGGCAAAGGAAGATGACACAGTAATTCTTGATTATAAAGGATTTGTGGATGATGAACAGTTTGAAGGGGGGACAGCAGAGAAATTCACTCTCAAGCTGGGATCCGGCAGTTTCATACCCGGATTCGAGGATCAGCTGCTGGGCATAAAATCCGGTGAAGAAAGAGAGGTTAAGGTCGATTTTCCCAAGGATTATCATGCAGAAAAACTGGCGGGCAAAGCCGCATTGTTCAAGTGCAAGATCCATGAAATAAAAGAAGAAGAAAAACCGGAACTGGATGATGACTTTGCAAAAGATGTAAGCGAATTCGATACTCTCGAAGAAATGAAAAAAGATCTTAAAAACAATATCAAAGAGCAGAAAAAAAAGCACGCAGAAGATCAGATGAAAAATAAGGTACTGGAGAAGGTATACGAAGCAAATGATATCCAAGTACCTGATGTAATGGTGGATGACGAAATAAGCAGCATGATGCAGGAATTCGATCAGCAACTCAGGAGCCAGGGACTGGATCTTCAGAAATACTTCGAGTATCTGAAAAAAGATCCTAATGAATTCAGGGAAGAGATCAGAGAAGACGCCCACAGAAAAGTCAAGACCCGTATGCTGGTAGCTGCAGTTGCCGATGCTGAAGGCATAGAAGCTCCTCCGGAGGATGTTGAGGAAGAGATCAAAATAATGGCCATCCAGTACAAGCAGGATCCGGATAAAATAAAAGAAATGCTGGGGGAAGAAAATATAGGATTCCTTCAGAAAGATATAAGAATGAGAAAAGCAATGGATTTCATGTTCGAAAGTGCAGTTTTCAAATAGGAGACAGGATATGACACTGGTACCATATGTTATTGAACAGGACGGCCGCGGAGAAAGATCATATGATATATATTCCCGGCTCCTGAAAGATAGGATAATATTTATAGGTGAACAGATAGACGAGCATATTGCCAGCGTAGTTATCGCACAGATACTCTTTCTGGAAGCCGAAGACCCAAAAAAAGATATATGTATATACATAAACAGCCCCGGCGGTTCGGTGACTGCCGGAATGGCGATTTATGATACGATGAAATATGTTAAACCGGAGATATCAACCATATGTGTGGGTATGGCAGCCAGCATGGGAGCATTTCTTTTGGCGGCGGGGCAAAAGGGAAAACGCATGGCCCTTCCCAATGCCGAAATAATGATCCATCAGCCTCTGGGAGGTATAAGCGGTCAGGCGGAAGATATCAGGATACATGCCGAATGGATAATAAAGACAAGAGCCAAGCTGAACAGGATCTTATGTGAGAATACGGGACAGGACATGAAAAAAGTTGAGAAGGATACGGACAGAGACAATTTCATGACTTCCAAAGAAGCAAAAGAATACGGTATAATAGATAAAGTAATCGAATCAAGATAAATAAAAGAAATATTAAATAATCAGAGGGAAAAATGACAAAGTACGATGAAAACAATGAAATAAAATGCTCATTTTGCGGAAGACCCCAGAGCCAGGTCAAGAGACTGGTGGCAGGACCCGATGTTTACATCTGCAATGAATGTGTGGAACTTTGCCAGGATATAATATCAGAGGGATTGCAGAAGGATAATGGAGAAGAGGCAGGCGAAGAAAAATTCCTGCTTCCCACTCCCAAAGAGATATCAGAGCAACTTTCCCAGTATGTGATCGGCCAGGAAGAGGCAAAAAAGTCTTTAGCAGTGGCAGTTTATAATCATTACAAAAGAGTTGAGCGCCTGAGCAAAAAAGACGAAGACGATGTGGAACTTCAGAAAAGTAATATCGTCATGATAGGTCCCACAGGTTCCGGCAAAACTTTGCTTGCTCAGACACTGGCAAGGATACTTCATGTACCCTTTGCCATAGCCGATGCCACGGCCCTTACTGAGGCAGGGTATGTGGGAGAAGATGTTGAGAATATACTTCTGAAACTGCT
>Ga0209723_1001823_pt1 | contig 31007 bp, 44 predicted proteins | sample BiotimSIPDNA_2_FD_185750 | JGI IMG/M metagenome (GOLD analysis project Ga0209723, IMG submission 185750) | Anaerobic biogas reactor microbial communites from Washington, USA - Biogas_R2 time_0 SIP DNA (SPAdes) (version 2) | ecosystem: Engineered > Bioreactor > Anaerobic > Unclassified | place...
AGCGGCAGTAGGTTCAGCGGCAGTAGGTTCAGCGGCAGTAGGTTCAGCGGCAGTAGGTTCAGCGGCAGTAGGTTCAGCGGCAGTAGGTTCAGCGGCAGTAGGTTCAGCGGCAGTAGGTTCAGCGGCAGTAGGTTCAGCGGCAGTAGGTTCAGCGGCAGTAGGTTCAGCGGCAGTAGGTTCAGCGGCAGTAGGTTCAGCGGCAAGGAATCTTTCGATCTCGGCCTCGCTGTCCATCTCGGATCTATATTTTTCTGAGCCTGGAAAATACTTCGCGCCCATATATGCCGAAGCAAGATACGGCCTGAACTCTTCGCCCACGTCTGAAATTACAGCCTTAACGAAGTCTGCAAATTTTCTTACACCGGCTTCAAGGTGATACGCTGCCATCTCAACTGAAATAGCAGCCAGTTCTGGGTCAATACCAGAAGTAATATTTTTTGTTTTTGCTTTGAATTTTTTCTTGAGTTCTTCATATCTGGCAGTAGTTACTACCGTATTGCTCTCGCCGTATACTGGCCGTTTCTCCATGTCAGCCTCTATCTTGTCCAGCTCAGCCTCGCGCTCGTCTATTTTGGCTTGAGTTTTTTGACTCCGAACTATGGAATCTGGAACGCGTTCAGGTTCTGGTTCCTTAGCCTTACCAAACAAAGCGGCCTCATCTTCTGGAGATAACGGCGGAATACCTTCATCGTCCCTACGCACAGCCTCATCCAAGACAGCCTCATTATAGGTTACTGCGTCATAGACTACTTTCGGTATTTTCAAATAACGGTCATTCGGAGTAACGACATAATATTCCTGTTTTCCATTTCTTTCTCTCGATTCTTTTCTGGAATACGTGCCACTCTCAATCAGCTCTCTTCGAGTCATGGTTTTGCCGGCATAAGATATTTCGGCATCGAGTATTTTGTTAAGCCTGCCCCTATCCATATTGCCTAGAGAATTAACGTAACCGGCATCAATAACGATTGGAGATTTGGCTCTTTTGTCGGCCAGTTCTGCTTTCTTTTTTTCAATCTTCTCCTGTTCAATTCTGTCTCTCTCAAGACCTTCCTTCCTAAATTTTTCGTTAGCCTCGGCAACTTCTTTCTCTTTGTTTTTCCAGTATTCAGCTTCTTCTCTGGAGTTAAACAGGTTGTCGCCAAATCCATCTTTTGAGTCGCCACGAAGAGCAAATTTTTTAACCGGGCCGTCTTTGGTGTTTACCGTGACCTCATATATCTCACCACGCTCCGGCAGTCCGGTGTCTTGTTCCTGTTCCGGCTGATCGGCGAACGGCGCAATATCTTCAGGCGTGATCTGTCTGGTTACTTCCTGAGTCTGAGGCATCGGCTGTCTCGGCTGCTTGGCCATTGCCATAGCTTCCTGTAAATTACCAGGCTGAGCCATGGGCGGCATGGCAGGCATACCCGGTTGAGCCATCTCAGGCTGACGCTGAACTCTCGCCATAGCATCCTGTAGACTGGCAGGCGGGGCAACTGGCGGCATGGGAGCAGGAGTCTGAGCCGGAGGCTGTGTCTCAACAACATTACCCTGCGCGGCCTGGTTCATAACGAACTCATTAACTTGTTGCAACTCAGTCATATCCATATCGGCTAATGGCTTACCAGTCATCTGCTGAACCATATCATCAGTAACGCCGATAGCCTCCATGGCATCCTTGACGTTCTTCGCCATCTTCTTGAGCTTAACCTCAGACACGCTCGATGATCCACCCACGTCTGGAGCAGATACAGTCTCGGAAGGCGGCGGGGTTGTGGCGGCCTGCGGCTGCTCCGGTTCAGGCTCAGTTGGTTGAGTCGGCTGAGTCGGCATAGGTATCGGTTCCGGTTGCGGCTGTTGCTGCACCGGAGTCGGCGTTACTGGTTCAACAGGTTTACGGACTTCGGGTTCTGCCTGAACTTGCTTACGAGCCTTGGCCACTGCCCCACCTAGATCGGTTATGCCGGTCATCCCAACGCCACCAAAGCCGCCCGACAATCCAGCGCCTATACCTCTGGCGATAGCGTTAGGATCGGTAACAGTTTTTACAACTGCCTGCATAGCCGGAGTGCCTTTGATATTCTCTACGGCTGACTCTTCTGTGAGAGTCTGTAAAAACTCTGTACCAGCTTCGGCTCCGAAACTCTTCGCGTAATCAATTATAAATTGTATTACGTCTTTAGCTGACTTCCCGGCAGCCTGCTCTGCTACTTCCATGCCAGCCTTGCTGGCAAACCTGCTCAGCAATCTATCCAAAGGAATATATTCCATCGCGCCAGCAGCCATCGCCCACGGCAATACTTTTAATCGCTCCGGCATCTCGCCGGTCTCGCTGTATGCGTCCGTAGTTATCGAACCAGCTTCAAGCATAGTGCCGCCAAACCAACCAGATAGACCTCTTGCCGCGTGTGCTGCTGCGGCCTCGGTTCCGCCAAGACTGGTAACGAGTTTCGCAATCTTCGGAGAGTAACCGGCAATCTTAGATATGGCAGGGACCAGCTTAGACGCTGCGCCAAGACCAGACAATACTTTACTTGCACCCATGCCTGGTATCGCCATAGACAAGACAGAAGCTCCGACTTGACCAGTCTCACTCAGTCCATACTTGGCAAGGTCAGTGAGAGACATTTTACTAAGATCATCCATAGAAGAAATTTGAGGGGCAGCGGAAGGAAAATCACGGCGTGCTTGTTCTCCTGCTAATGTCGAGGCTTCAGCCAGTTTCTCTGAGCCGGTGACAAAAGCGCCCATGCCAAGGATCTGCGACGCAGCCTGACCTGGTATTCTCGCCACGGTTCCGCCGATCTCGTTGAGTGTGTTCCACTCCATCGGCTTCGGGTCTGGCTTGGTTACTATTTCATAGCCTGGTGTTTTAATCTCTGGAGCTGGCATACCGGTAAACCCGGCCATGGCATTTACACCCGCCTGAGTTCCAGAGGTTAATGCGGTCTGTTCCTTGAGTTTGCGCTCGTCTGAATCCTGTTTAATCTTGCGAAGAACATCATAAAGGCTCATAAAAAAATACCCTCCAGGCTGCTTATTCCTTGAGGGTATTTTAACACGATCGAGTTGTTATCGCCACGCTCTTTGATTAGTCCACTGACCACCCATCCTTGCATTGGCGATGAATCGCTGTTGAATCAGCTTCAAAATTTTGTCTCTTCGTTCTTTGTTGTCGGCAACCTCTGGGATCTTCGATAACTGATCCATTATCGCCGGAACGTCAGCATTAGTTAAACCCTGCTGCATCAAATTGTTGGCTATGTTCACGGCATAATTAGTATCGTCCTGATACGTTGCCATATCTTCAGCAGCAGACTTATTTGCACCAGCAACGGCAGGCGTTGAGGTCGCGTCAGCTTGGCCTTCAAATGCTGTGGTCATTGCTCTTGTTGCATAATCTCCAACCAACCCACCAACAACGCCTCCTGCGAGCATACCAGCCGGCCCGGCTGGCGCACCAATGGTTACACCAGCGGCCGCGCCAAACGGCAATCCTGTGTTTCTGGATATGGTGCTTGGCAATTCTGCAAGCTGTTCGCCCCATGTATAATCTGGATCAGCAGCGGCGGCCATTTCTTCCGGTATCTGTTCATATCTTCCAGGCATAGCAAGTCTTGTCATTTCTTTCCATGCTGCGGCCTGTTGTTCTTTGGTAAGGCCAGTATTGATAAGTTCCTGATTCATTTGCTCTCGGTTTTGATTCCAGACATCCTTACCAACGCCTATTAAACCAGACTGAGCCATCAGCTTTGCCGCCCACTTAGCCGCGTCTATTTCGCCCTTCTGAACTGCTTCGGGGTCATTTATGCTTACCGGAGTTGGTTGAGGCGGCTGTGGTAACTTCGGCTCAGTTCCAGATTTAACCTTAGAAACAGCGGCCTTAACACCGGCAGACGTTTCGTCAGGTTCTACGGCTCTGGTATTCATTAGTTCCCAATCAGAACGATTTTCGCGCTCTGGATATTTCATCTTCTGTCTGGCATGCTGCAAGTCCAGCTCAGCCTTTGCCATATTAACTTTACGAAGATCTCTTGTCTCAGTAAGATCCTGCTTGCGTTCAGCTTCGCGCTCTTCTTCCTTCTTCTTCATGCGAGACTTTTCGATAGCCGAAGTAAGAGCGTTTATGCCCTCTGCTCCGCCATATCTGCCAGCGGCTATTGTGCCTAATGCCATACCAAGAGTCTTGCCGGTATCGGATTTCGCAAACGATTTCAGCCCGGAAAGTATGTCCTGTAGCTTTGCCATTACATCATACCTCCTACTGCCGAAGCGACAGCGCCCATAGTTGCAGCAGCTCTCGCTCTTCTATCTGCTTCCTGTTGTGCCCAGAGTTCATAATTTATTCTGCTCTGAGGATCTATTTGATCGCTACCGTAATTTGCCAGATTCTTGAGATAGTCCTGATATACGCCGTAATTACGCACATCAGCAGTATCTCTCTGGCCAATGTTAAACTGTTGCGCCTGGTTCGCTATGGCATCGCCATATCTATTCTGCTCCTGCTGTGCGAGGTATCTCTGCCATTCAGACTCATACCCGGCCATTTGCGCGGCCTGCTGAGCATTATAGCCGGTCATCTGATTGCTAAACTGCTGCTGCTGCTGGCCACTCTGGAACTGCGCCATCTGCATAGCAGTATCGTTATCGATCTGGATTCCTTGTCTGGCATACTGAGCCTTAATCATCTCAGCGTTGTTCTGCATGGCCATAGTGTCTCTGGTATAACCAGCGGTAGACAAATCAAGCCCCGCACTCTGACCAGCTATTCCAGCCATTTGTGCTATGCGAGACTGTTCGGCTGACAGATTCCTGTATCTATCTTCTCGCTCAGCTTCCATCTGCATCAGGTCAGCCTGTTTGCCGGCTTCGATAACCTGTCTATCATATTGTGCGGCAAGGTCTGCTATCTGTTTTTGACCAACAGAAGATCCGTAATTACCAGACTTCATCTGCTGTTCTTTAAGCTGAGCAATGGCAGCCTGCTTCTGCTGTTCGAGGCCAGCCGTTGCCATATCGATATAGGTCTGTCTCAGGTTGGGATCGTAACCAGCGGCAAGGTTTTGCGGAGTTTGTAAGCCCTGCATGGCGCCGAGCAGTGCTGCACGTTCTTGATATGTGTTCGCGCCAGTGCCGGTAGTAAGATTTAACAGCGTTGGGGTCTGGCCGCCCACGTTTTGAAGTCCGGGGGTCGCCACCGCCCCAGGCGCAGTTGGCACACTTTGAGCTGGAGAATATATGCCGGGCATGTTCCGGGTATTGCTGCTGATCTGTGGGTTATACATCTGAGGCTGGAAATAACCGGGGCCATACTGAGACGGGTTAAACTGCTGTCCCTGCTGCTGTATGTTCTGGCCATAAGTAGCCATTGCAGCAGCGCGAGACGGATCGACTTTCGGCTTAACGTCGTCTGGAGTTTTTACCGTAGTAAATCCAGTTGCCTCGCCGATTGGTTTAAATACAGCCTGATCTATGTCTCTTCCGATCTGTTTAACTCCAGAAACGACGGGGCTAGTTACATTTTTCTCAAACCAGTTACCGGCTTTCTGTAATATGTTCGCCATATTCTATCTCCTGAGAATCACATTATACGTGCCGGCTAATGACGCCGTAAGATATACTTTGCTCGCCGTCCATGCCGTTGTCCCAGGAAAGACGTTTGCAAAACTAACGGTGTCTCCCTCTGTGATAACAGGAAATACCTGTCTGGGAATAGCCTCAAGAGTATGAGGTATCTCTACCTCTGTCCCGGCAGTTACTACTTCAAATTGTATCACGTCTGAGAACTGATTGATAAAATCAAACAGCTTTTCTATGTTCCGCTTCTCGGAACCAAGATAACCGTATTCCTGAGTTATGTTACTCATACCGCGTTGCTGCGTAAGAACTGGATTGTCAGGCCATGTATTCTATGGTCACCGTCGCCAACAGAGTTATAGTTTTCTAAAACTATATTTGTCTGAATACCGTCGCCAACCAAACCATGCTGCAATTCTATTAGATAGTTCGGCGGCTTATTCGAGCCGACAAGATTTTCTTGATAAACTGTCGGGGGTGAATCTATTGCCAAGTTATAGTCAACTTCCTGAGACAACCTAAACGGGAAAAATGCCAGTCCAGTTGTCGGCTGTTCTTGTATCACCTTGATTAAACAATCAGTCCACTGTTTATTTATCTGCCGCGTTCCAGCGTCTTCGTTACGGGTCTGAATAGTCATATCAACCCATTTATTCGTATACGGTATGCCAGTGCCCCACTGATCGTTATATCTCGACCAGTCAACTTCAACCCACGTATAGTGACCGTCAGGCGTCTTAGCGGGGAGGTGGAGTTTATACCCGTAGATGGTCGCCACGTCAGACATGCCAAAAGCATTATAATATATTTCTGAAGTATCCGTAGTTCCGGTATATTTCCATAGCGTTATTGGCCAACGCCTGCCGCCGAACTGCGAGTCATAAGACTCATTAAGCGAAACGCATAGCGCCTGACTGAAAGAATTGTAAGCGTCTGTTGCTACCGTGGCAAATCCAAGGATGTAATAGCCTCTTGGGTCTACGCCAGCCCTTGCCCTGTGCAGATAAGTAGAAATTGCTTTTTCGTTTACTGCTGTGCCAAGGTATATCGTGTCCAGAATATCCTGAACAGCATCGCCGACCTCTATGATGCCTTCCATAGTCGCAGCGCATAGCTTGGCCTCGTCGCTCAAGAACATTACTGCCGGACCAATACCTTTTAAATTTACGTTCTTTATAGTGTCCGGTGATAGGCAACCATATTCTGATGAGAGCAAGTACGTCTGTCGTTCGCTCTTGGTGTAACCAACCTGGATGTAAATTGACTTCTGTTTGAAAATGAACAGGTTTCTGCCGATTGAACCAAGTCCGATAATATTCTGACCAGAACCACCAATAGTCCAAGTAGCGCCGTCAGCAAAATTATCGACTGCCGAGTCAGGATACGTGCCAACAGCAGTTTCATACAAAACCCTTCCGACCGCCATAAAACAACGGTCATTATGTTTTAACATAACCCGACTCAATGGAGCGCCAAGGCAAGCCGCAGCAGTTATGCCAGTTATCGCAACCATCGGATCGCTGCCGTTTGTGTGCAAATACCTGTCCATATAAGCGAACTGGCCCAACCCGCCAGTTGTATATGTGTGAATGGTAGAGTTTGCCACGGCAAGATGCTTACTCGACATGGACTTGTAACCGTTAAAAAGGTCTATGATCCATGCGGCAAAATAATTCTCCTCGATCTGTTTAACGCCAGGACGCTTTCTGATAACGCCGTTCTCAAGAATAACAGCGTTTGTTGCCTGCTGTAGCTGGTTCGGCAAAGCAATCTCGCCAGACTGAACGGAACACAAACCACCCGCGAAACCGTTGTAGATAATGTCTTTTTTTGCGTTGCCCATTATGAATCATCCGATAACAGCGGCAACCTCGCAGGCATCAGCCGAGGCTGGTCATAAATTATGCCGGCCTTATTCGACTCGGCTTTTATCATCGCATCGAGCAGCATCGTGTAATTTTCAAGACAAGCATTTGCTCTGTCGTCCGTCTTGTAACGATATGCCTTATAAAGAACTAACTCCTGAAGAACATCTACGTATTCATCAGGAATAAGAAGCGCAGTTGCCGCTCCAGTGGCATAAGTGATTAGTTTTTTCTGGAACGAGAATATAAAATCCCGATCCTCTTCAAGAGTCGGGAAAAACTGGATATTCTTATTGTTAAGATAATACCAGAAGTCTGGCGCTCCGGCTTGGCCGTAATCGGTCGGGAACGAATCCCGTAACTGATCGAGCGTTGTCATCTGGATATATTCATACGTGCCATCGGTCACGTCATAAATACTGAGAACATTTTGCGCGGCTACTGCCGAACCGCTGACTTCAATATCTGTTTCAATATCAATAGGCATATCTGCTGTGCCTATTGTCATCGTGTCAGACTCTCGCACGACAAGAAAACTCCATCGGCGAGACTGGCAGATACTTCTATGGCACTCATTAACCCACTTTTCTATGCGAGTTTTTGAGCGCGAAGAATAGTCGTTAAGTTCCAACTGGATAGCAGCAACCAGCGCATTGAAGTTCATTTACTTTTTCTTTCCGGTGTTAGATTCAAGATCAATGATCTTTGCGTTCATTTTCTTGATTATCTCGTCGCGTTTAACAATCTCTGATCGCAGCTCTTCAATCTCAGCATTGCGCTCGTCGAGAATGATCTTCATATCTTCGTGGCTGGTTTCTTTCAAGTCCACCAGTTCCCACTGATTAGTTTTTTTATTGTAATGCTCACGTTTCCCTGCGGGGATGTGGTCAAAATGTCCCATTATATTTCTCCTGTGGAAGTTAAGACTGGCCGGGAGAATTAACCCCCGGCCAGTAATTCGTTACGAAGCTGATACTATACCAGGAATACCAAGCATCTGAACATTGAAAGTGCCTGCTTTCGATGAGTTCGGCTCGCATGCCATTGCAATACTCTTCGTGCTTCTGGTTGTTGATCCAGAAGTGCCGTCTACCACAAAAGTAGTTCCGGCGTTAAGGACTTCAAGATAGTCGCCAGCAACAACGGCTTCTGCTGCCAGTTTTGCCTTACAGGCTCCGCCTATTACCAACTTGGCAACTTCTCCAGCAGCGTATGCCTTCTGAGGAATACCAATGTAGTGAAGAGCGACAAGAGTTGCCGGAGCAGCGGTTACTGCTTTACCGTCGTTATCATTGTCACCGTCACCGTCGAGGTCTTCTGTATTGTATGAGGGATGAACTGCATAAGGCTGAAACGCAGTAAGAGCTGCATGAGCCTCAGCGTAAATTACCATTCTGCCGTCGTCTTCGACTATCGGCACGCCAAGATGTACTTTTGAAATAATTCCACCCATTTGAAAAAACTCCTTGTCGAAATGTTAAAACCGAGGGCAGGACCACTGCCCCCGGCAGACGATCATGAAATGCTGTGGATCTTGCCAAGCTGTCTGAACATATTGGCAGTCAGAGCACCGGTTACCGTAATTACCCAGGCATACGCTCTCTGATGAGGCATCATGTTGAACGGGCCTTCAATGGTGAACGGAGAGTCGTCTGATTTTTTCAGGCCGCGAACTCTCAGCTTGAGGCAGTCTTTGCTCAGGGCATACATTCTGCCAGCGACAATCTTGTCTGCGAACACAACCGGTTTGCCGGCGAATACGAGATCGCCAGAGAAACCAAGGTCTGCTGCGCCAGACTTGTCGGTCGGAGTATATTTGCCGAACGCCAGAGACTCGTAACCTTCATACACGGTCTGGTCAGTGATATAAATATCAGGCTTGATAGAACCGCGTGTGCAGGTATTCTTGATGTTGGTCATCTTGGCTCTGAGGTTGTCGAAAGCCAGAGTGGTTTTCGCGCCAGAGACAGACGGACATCTGATCCATGTGTTTGTTGAGCGGTCATAGCCACCAAGACTACCGGAAGTATTAGTGTCTGGCATGATCGCCTCAAGACCGAGCATAACTTTGCCGGCCTGATCGGTGCCGTCACCGAACAACATTGTTTCAAGACCTTCGGCGAAAGCAAGCTCAGCCTGTTTCATCTTGGACTTAATAAGATCAACTGCACGTTCCTTGCCCTTGTTAGCATCCATTTCGCGGAACGTAATAGTGATCGGGAATACAATTTCCTTCGGGTTGAATCGAACATTTTCCAGACCGGAAGCCGGCTTGAGATTGATCTGCTCGTATTCGCCAAGTGCCTGCAAGTAGTCGGGAAGCTCGGTCATGACTTCTTCATACATAAACTTGCCAGTGCCGTCCCATCCAGCCATAGCGCCGGACTTTCTCAGCCAGTTGAAGAGAGGAACGCGGGCAGACACGTTATCAACGAATCCACCGCGCAGATACTTCTCGAATGTCGAATTAAACAGTGGTAACAGGTCGAAAGCCATAGCTTTAACTCCTTAAACTATTGATGAAATTCGCGCTCCGCTGCCTCAAACGCTTCATCTATTGTTGAAGCGCTATCCATTTTTCGCTGTGCAGCTCCGCCTCCGACATCAGCCTGAACCGACTTGTTTATCTTCTTGTTTCTCTGCTGCTCGACATAATACTTCGTCTCGCGCAGTAACAGCTTGTGACTCATCGCCTTGGAGCCTTTATCCCATTCGTTAAGAATGACATTCCTGATTGGCGATTGAGACAATACTTCCTCGATAAACTTCGGATCGCTGACTTTCTTTTTGAGCGTTGGTAGCTCGTCGCCGAACTCATCTTTGTTTGAGTCCTCGATTGCTTTCTCTCTCTCGAAAAACGCTGCCTCGGCTTTGCGCTGAGACTCTTCACTGTAAGTATCAACAACTGGTTTCAGCTTCGCCATTATCTGACGCTCTGTCTTTGCTGCTACATACTGACCATAAAGATCTTCCTTACCGTCCAGCTCTCTGAGCTTTTCAAGCTCAAAGTCTGACAAGTCACGCTCGACCATCTTCTTACGAAGATACTCCACCGTATAAGAAGTCTTGTCCATATCATCATTCTCTGAGAGAGTAGTAAGCTCATCTCTTGAGAGGTCTGGTATGGAGTCGGTTTCCTTCTTCTCCGGCTCAGTGGCTTTCTGCATTTCGAGAAACGCCGCTTCCATTTCTTCCGGGGTTTTGAACTTCCCGGCGTAAAGTCTTTCAGGCGCTCCAGTCTCAACACCTTTGCCATCCTGTGCTACTTTACTTGTTTCGTCTTGTTCCCCAGAACTGTCTGCATCGGCGTCTAATGGCTTGGTGTATTCCTTCGGATTATAAGTTCCCTCATCCCCGTCTTGAACACCAGCTTCATCAAAACACGCGGCTGCAATTTCATCAATAGTCTGGATTTTCTCTTCCATCTTTACCTCATTTTATCAGAAACTTTGCGATACCCTCTACCGTATTTACGGCACTGAGTAAAAAACTCTTCTTTGGTTCGTATAGGAATAGGCTTTCCTTCCGGGTGAATATCTGTATCGACATATGCCTCGAAGAAGTCGCCGGCCTTATAACTGAACCTGAACGGAGCGAGTAACTTAACCATTGCGTTCCCACACTCTTCACATACTACAACATCATCATGCCTTTTGACAAATTCCTCAATAACTTTTCCGCAGGTATCACACCTGTAATCAAAAATAGGCATTGACATCAGTCTCCTTGTCGCTTATCTTTACCATATCCTCTCAAAAGATCCTCTCACATGTAGCCCCTGTATTTTTGCAGGGGTCATTTTTTTTATCCATTTATACCATCGGATTCATCTGCTGCTGAACGCTCTGCCCTGGGTTCATACCAGTAGTCGCTCCAGCGCCAGCCATCCCACCAGCCATCGGGGGTTGTGGCATCATACCGGCCATGCCATCCAGGCGATACTGGTCGGCATTACGCTTACCATGCTCCTTCAATACTTCCGTTGCCAGTTTCATTATATCCATGCCCGGTATGCCTTTCATTACGTTGAGCATATTCAAACTTATCTGGCGGTTATAAGCTGAGTCCTCGCGCTCGGTCGAGCCAGACTCAACGCTGATCGAAATATCTTTTAATATCTGGTTGCCGATCCACTTCACCCAATACTTAGTATTGTCTCGACCAACAACCTGAGTCACACGCTCAGTATCGTAAGTGTCCTTCATAATATCAACAGCCAGTTGCATGCATCTATTCATGAAGTCAGTCAGAATATCTATCTTTGCGCTCGTCGCGTTACCTGCGTTACGATCTACGATCTCAGACTCGGCAGCAGTCGCCTTGGTCGTTCTTAACGCCTCATTAGCAGATGTGCCAAGAATTTCAACCAGTTCTGATCTATTGCGCTCGTAATGGTTGTAATATTCTTGAGTTAATCCATCAGTAGACTCCCTGCGTATCGGCGGATTAGGCATCCCGATCAATCCTTCTACCGGAATATTCGCGCCCTTTCCCCTGCGAGAAATCTGTGTCATCTTCTCTTCGTCGATGATCTTCGGGTCATAAATCGTAAACGGCCTCGAAAAAGTCGTCGAAGCCGCAATCTCTTCGCGCTGGATCTCCAATTCTTCCTGCATACCTATCGCTTCAAGTATAAGAGGCTTCGAGAACTGACAGTCTGTATCTTCGACAAACTTCAATATGACGAACGGGAACCCTTTAATTTTCCACGGCCACGGCTGAGGGTCTTTCGCATAAGACATGCCGAACTCTGGAACCCAGACCACAACCCCAGACTGCCTGTCCCAGATGTGATATACGCATGCCTTCTGCGCCTCTGGATCGTCGCCGCCTGAGTAATTCTTATCACTGTAGGTCAGCGCCTCCCACGACAAACCAAGAGACTCAGCCTCAGCCTTTGTTAGCTCCCATTTCAACCCCATGTACCGACAGCGCCTTATCACGCCGTCATAAATCTCAGCACACGGATCAACAATGAAGCTCTTGAACGGCCTGCGCCTGAAGTAAATCATATCCTTGCCGCTATCGACATTGAACTCATAACCGACCTGCATAATACTGGCCGGAGCATGATGAGCCTCTCTGGCGCAAGCCTTCGCCTCTGCCTTAAAATCAGTGGCGGCAATTTCAACTTCCATCAGGCTCTCGACAACATCGCAAACCTGTTCTGATATGTCCCGCTGAACCGGCATGCCGGTCATAGGGTCTATCTGCGGAACCATGACAGGCACGCCAGTAAACGGATCAATCTGCTGAACCGGCTCGGCGTCAGCCCATATCGGCTGTGTCGGCTTCGCTACAAACTTCGGATTTCTCGCATAACACTGCGCTATCTGGCGCTCAATCGGCTGGCGAAGGAAATTCACTTTATACTTGAATATAGAGTCCTTGCTGCCCTGCATCTGAGCGTCGATAAACTCGCCGTCTGGCGTATCATCGTTCTCGCCGTAAGCTCTGGCTCCAGCCTTCGCCCATTTGTTATACTTCTGCTTTTTCGGACCTTCTGCTGCCCTGATCCAACCCTGATATTTCTTCACGTCCGATAACTGGCCGCCATCATAATCACTCTGAGGACCGCCTACTGGAACCTGATGCAAACTCTCAACCATAGCGCTTACGCCTCCTGCATCGACTTACGATACCGCATAGCCTTGAGACTGAACACATCCGGTATCTTATCGCTAATCTTACCACGGCTTGGCCGTGACATTCCATAATATCTGACACAATCCGCCCAATGGTCTAACTTGTTGCTGGCAACGTCCATTGGGTTGCGCTGATCATGCTGACATATTTCTATCGCCTCAATGGTTTTCACGCACGTATTGAAGATTTTCAGGGTCGGAGACATCAGCCCCTCATCATTTACGCGACGCAACTTGAACATCTCGTGCATTCTCGTCCAGCCCTGCACTCTGGCATTGTCTGCCGGGATTAGCGGCAAGCCCTCGTAAGCCATCTTTTCCGCATCACTCGGCCCTGATTTGCTCGCCCACATAGACGGGTCAGCCACGGCGACGGATATTTTCTCGTCGCGGCTGATATACTTAATGTCCTTTGCCACGTCCTCTGGGATTGTGCGAGTCCAGTGACGCTCGCGGTAAACAACCTCTTTGCGTCTCGAATCTGGAGACACGGCAAACCACAAGCACACGCATGGGTCAGGATAATAACCCCAGTCCACGGCTATATATCGCGCCCAAGTCCTTGGTATCTCAAACGGCCTGCACGTATGAGTCATGCGCGAGAACTCGGTAAAATACGAACCCTCCAATACAGACCAGTCGCCAAACCGCCATGCCCTGCGTAGTTTTTCTGGCAGACTGTCCAAATACTCTATATACGCCGGGTCGTTCTCGCATAACGTAGGATTGTCCGTCACAAGCGACGGTATGAACTGCCGGGTAAGCTGGCTCCCTGACTCACGGAAAATCCTACCCGGCTGAACCGGGTCTACGAATCTCTTTTTAACCCAATAATGCCCCGGTCCGCCTGGGTTTGTCGTCGCTGCTATCCTTGCATCAAGCCCCTGAATCGTTGAACGACATGAACCAAGTAGCTTGTCGTAAAGATCACGGTCGGCTATCTGGGTCAGTTCTTCAACCAGTATTCGTTGAAACTCACGGCCAAGGTATTTTTGAATAGAGCGCGTATCTTTAAGGTGTCCAGTAAATATCTTTGCGCCCCACGGCCATACGAAACGAGGCGTAGGCGTCCTGACCAGAGTCCCGCCAGTCTTGCTATAAATATCGTTTGCCCTGTCCACCCAATCGGCCAATGACTCAGCCGTCTCGCGTAATACAAGTCCCCTGAACTTAGCGTGTTTATCCTGAATCGACGGACGCGCCACCCATATAATACCGGCATCGGTCTTGCCGCCACCACGAGCGCCACCGAATAGAATCTCACGCGCTGGCGACCTCAAGAATAGTTCTTGTCTTGGATGAGGCCGCCACTCGTTTAAAATTGACTCTGCTGTATCAGTACTCAATCTTAGCGACCTCTATGATCTCCAGAGCCGATGCAGCGTCTTCTTTAGGCACGTATATCTTTATCAGCTGCTCATTCTCATAAATATCCTCAAGTTCAACGTCCTGGACTCCAGAGAGCGCCTTAAGGCCAGCGGCATAGTTCGCAACGGCCTTGCTGTCGCTGACGCTTAACATCAAGTGAGACTTTACCAGCGATCTGATCTGGCTGATCTTTAAATCTTTGCCTTTTGCTATTAGCTGCTCAATTTCGCTCATTTCCCTCGTAGTAGGCGCGGCAGAAGAAGAAGAAGAAGCCACTTCCCCGGAGGGCTGTCTTTGTTTTCTTGCTGGTTTAGCCGGCTCTGGCGTTGCTGCTGGTTTGGGCGTCCTGGTTCGTTTAGTTGGATTCTCTGGCATCTCTACGCCGAGAAATTCAGCTGCTTGGTCGAGCTTGGCTTGTTTCTCTAGGGCTCTGGCCTCATGCGCGTTCATGTGCATGTCGCCAAGGTAACCGCGAGTTTTCCATTTTTTAACGACATGGTAGGAAAGTCCCAGGACTTCGGACGCATGACGCAAATTGCATGTTGGATTGTCTCTAAGATACAACCTCATGCGGTCAATGCCGGCCTGCGTTTTAGCGTTCTTTGCCTGTCTCATTTGTCTCCATTTTATCATAAATTGCCGTTTTCGTCTCCGCGAAAAGTCTCGATTTTAGTGAAAACACGCGCAAACCCGCATCAGTAGCGGATCTCAACCCTATTTTTTCTTAAAATTGGCTCAAATAAAGACTGAGCGCGAAAACTACGATATTTCGGAGGCAAAACGATAAATTATTATTAAAATTATTAAGAATCTGGTTGACTTATGCCGATATTCTTATTAAGTTTAATAAAAAGAGTTCTTTGAAAATAAAATAGATGGTGCTTAAAACTGGCAGGTAACTGCCGGGGCTGGAGCCTTCACGCGGCGGCACTGATTAAGACTAATACCAGTAATACATGATGAGGTGGAACTATGGACCGTAAGAGATACGAGAAGCTTGTGGGCGAATACCGGGCGCTAAGCGCATTGGGATTCAGACAGTATGGCAAGCCAACAACGCGAGCGATATACAGTAGAATGTGTGAAATAGAGCAACAAATAGGCGCGCCCGCGATAAACCGAAGCTATGTAAGCACTATGTTGCAAACATGGGACGTTCTCGAATACGGACACGCCGATGCTCTGTGTTTGGGTAGCCGCAACCGCATGAAAAATCATCCGACACCGAACCTGAAAGGAATATGACATGGCAGATAGCAAACTTCTCGGCAGAATACGCAAGGTGAACCTGTTGAGACAGATGGTAACAGACGGCTGCATGAGCAGTCGGCAGGTGCTAGAAGAGGCCGAAAGACTTCTTCTGGATAGAATGATACGAATTAAATAGCAGGTCGAAACGCCGCGAGGCGTCTGCTGGTTGTGCCAGCACTGAAGAGACCAAGGAGAATAAACATGCAAGTGAAACTGGTTAATGACTTCCACAATACCGAGACAACAGTCTACGCCAAGGAATACCACGGGCGGCACTATGTTACCAGACGACAGTATAACAGAGCTATGAGGACTCTGTGCCCGTCCAGATCACAAGGTTGCACCTGCGGCGGTATCCGGGGCGGAGATTATGGATTAGAGCTTCACGGCGAAGACGCCAGAGTTTATTATCAAGGGACCGGAATATGAGATATAACTTAACCTGCGAACAGTTTGTCAAGAGTCTTGAGGCCGATGAGCCATGGAGCGTTACTGACGTGTGCGATCCAGACTCCGGGTATGAGTTCGAACTGAACTACTACGCCGACAGAGACGGTGACATGTGGGTAATAACCGACAGCGATACTGATGACCAGATCATAATCAAAGATCCTGAGAACATGAATATCGAATACTAACAGATACCCGGCCATAGTGCCGGGTTTTTCCTTTTAGTGAGGACTATAAAATTTTACATGTGAGGTATGATATGGAACTGTTTGTAAGGGATAACGTGGCTGGTTACAGACTGGCCACTGCGGCTGAGACTCTTGAATACGGGCGTAAGATTTCCCGATTAAGGAAGAGCAAGAAACTGCTTGTAACTGCGAAGCAGGTTGTCGAGCATCTTCAGCTCAGCATGGGTCTGCTTAAAACTGAAGAGTTCAGGGTTATCTATGTAAACAATCAGAACAGACTGATCGGGGAAGTGGTGTTGAGTGAAGGGACGGAAGATCAAACTGCGGTCTACCCGCGCAAGATCATGCAAAAATGCCTGAGTCTGCATGCGACTGGCTTGGTGCTGGTTCACAATCACCCGACTGGAGAGCTGCGGCCAAGTAACGCTGACTTGAACATAACCAGAAAGATATGTCAGGCGGCAGAAGTCCTTGACGTAAGAATGTTAGACCATGTGATTATTGGCATGGATGGTTATTTCTCTTTCAGGGAAAACAGTCTGATAGACTAGGAGATAAACTAATATGGTAAAAAAACAGAACGGCGCATTGAAGCGACATCATGAGAACGTCCAGAGACAGCAGGACATAGAGCTGGCGATTATCATAACGGCCAGCGCAGCGCTCGGATCGGTGTTTGTCGGATTCGGTCTAATCTCGGCGGTGATGGGAGTATGAAGATGGTAATATCATGCCCGGAGTGCGGAAAACGTATAATTGCCCGGAGCCTGAAGCAGGCTTACAAGCTGTTGAAATCCGGCCTGTGCGAACGCTGCCAGCAGGAGCAGCAGAACTAGTAAGCTATAGCCCGGAGCGATCCGGGCTGTTTTATTTTAGTGGAGGTGTGAAAATGAAAGCGTATTACAATGAGAACGACAAGGGCGCGGCGGAAATAATCAGAGCGACGATGTAACGACTTCCAACCCTCGGAGAGATCCGGGGGTTTTTTATTTCCCGGTAAGTGTGTCAGGTAGCTTTCCCGCTCTACGACCGAAGTGTGTCAGCTTGTGTCAGATGAGAAAAAAAAACTGTCATACGCTACCGCCGTTGTAGCGCCGTTCTCCGGGGTTGTGTCAGAAGCGACAGCTTTTAGCGAGAGCTTTTATATAATATAATTTAGTAATTTTTATTTTTTCTCTAAACTTTTTTAAAAGCTGACACTTCTGACACAAACCTATATAACTAGCTGTCAGTCTGCGTCTCCATGTGACAGATATTTTTTTTCATCTGACACAAGCTGACACACCTGACACACAAAACGCTATTATATTTAATAAGAACACTTTCTATTCGGGGGGTAGTGGCTCCTAGTACTACGGAGAACAGAAGAGAACAGATTCTTCTCTTCTCAGCGGGGGGATAGGGGGAAATCTGGCAAAAAAAAAAATTAGCACTCCCGGTAGGGGAGTGCTAAGTAGTTTAATATTAAATTAAATTCGGCGGTCTTGAATCTTGCCGATGTAGGCTCCCAAGTTTTCTCGAAACTGGAGCGAGGTAGAGTCTGGCTTGCGATCCAGAACATAGCCGCGCTCGTATCTGCTACGGCGTAAGGCCAGCATCGGGTAATCTTCTTCGATGATGGAATAGAAGTGGTTTCTGGTGTTGCATCGCGCTCCGGTGGCTCTGCAATACGCTGCGTATCCGTCGTAAAGGTCTTGTCGGGCGGCGGCTCCGCTTGGAAGTCCTTCAATCTCGTCGGCCAACCATTCGTCAAGGAAAGTTTTACAGGTATCGCGAGTGATTGCCATGAGGTCGGACTTAGCTTTGGTGAGCAGCGGTTTGGTGTGAGCGTTGAAACCTTGGAGGTCCCATCCTTTGAGGAAGGTATAGAGCCTGGCCGGTCCGTTATCGGCGATCTCGGCAGCGAGTGCGGTATAATATGCCTCATCGTTTACTCGGTCGCAACGGATAACCATGAATCGGCGATCGTCTTCATCGAGCAGCATGGGCAGGCGGTTATTGGAGTTGAATACGAGGTTCATATAGCATTTCTCGCGCCATGCCCGGATCTGCTTCTCGTTAATCATTATCTCGCCGCCGGTAATCATTTGTTTAATGATGTTCTTGTGGCGCGATTTGCTCTGGTTTGCAAGAACTTCTTCAGCCAGGACAAAGAGCTTCCGACTCGCCCATGCGTTAAAGTCCGATTCCAGCAAGCACTGATCTATTACTGTAAAGTATGGATCGAAGATCCTGCCGAAGCACTCCCATATCATAGATTTGCCTGTGCCTTGTTTACCATGCATGATGATTGAGGAGGCGATTTTGGTGCCGGGCTGCTGGACCTGAAGAGCCATCCATGATATTACCCATTGGAATATCGAGTCGTCATCTCCGCAGAGGTATTCGAGGTGCGAGAGCATAAGCGGTATTGGCCTGTCATCCTCTGAGAACTTGAAGCCTTGAAACGTGTTGATTTGCCCGTCAGCCACAACCCCGGAGGGCTCGAACACTAGGTTGTCGGGCAGGATTACCTGTCGGCAGGCATCGGTTTTCCAGTATTTGAACTCCATCGGATAGAGCAGAGACAGAGCAGCAACGGGCATTTTGATGCCGTGTTCCAGATCCCACACGTCAGTCGTCCCGGCTACCAGCACATAGTTTTCGACCATATAGGTCAGAGCGTCCAGATCGACACCGGCCATGCTGCGGTCTGGCAGTTCGGACTCCGAGTAATCGGCGGCGGCCTTGGGCGGCGGCGGGACGGTCTCGCCGCGTGGCGTGGTAGCGGTGTCGGTGGGTTTAGCGGTCGGTGGGTTACCTGCCATTGGCGATGTAGCGGTCGGTGGGTTACCTGTCATTGGTCGATCCTTGCTGAGTGTCGGCACTGAGGCTGAGTGTCGCTTGGCTTTTGCTATTACTTCTCTGATCTCAGACTCAGGGAGAGGGGGAGAGTTTTTCTGATTCCAGACATATATTACATGATAAGTGTCGTTGGCGCAAAGGCCGAAATCATTCTGGCAGCAGGCGGCTATTTTATAGCACTCGGCGTTGCGAGTGCCTTCGGCAGCGCCCTCGCGTTTCTCATGGTATTTCAAAGCACGTTCCAGAGCGTTCTCGTTATCGCCAGTATGGACAGGCGGAGTAGGGGGCGTTGCCGGCACAGTGAGGTTGTCGAGAATGGCAGAGAACGAGTTGATCGAGAGCTGGATCGGGTTCTCAGAGATTACTGTCGCGATATTGCCGCCCTTGTGATTTACAAAGCCGGGCAGGCGCATTATCCTGGGCGCGTCATGGATAACCGGATCGGCGATCTTTCCAGACAGATTAAATGTCGCGATAAGCGCCTTCTGGTATTTATGCCAGTCGGCAGCGACGAGCGGTTCCGATAGCCTCCAGTAGAAATGAACGCCGTTGCCAGACGATACAGTTATAGACGGAGCCGGCACGCACCATTCAGCCTCGACGACTTCGAGCCAGCTCACGGCCTCATTGAGGTCCATGTGATCTATGTCTACCACCAGCGCCCGGCAGCAGGCAACGGCGGACCGGCTGTTTCCTTCGCGTGGGTTAATGCCGAAATAGACGTTGTATCCCATGCTGTTCAGGCGTTGCAATTCGGTATTCCTGCTCCGAAGCCGCTCAATATTACCCCAGAACGATTGCGGCGGCGGCTCCATGCGGCCAGACTTGGAGATTTGATCTTTGTGCAGACAGCGGATTTCTATGTTGTCTGCGGGTTCAAATAGTGTGTTTAACATGGTTCCTCCCTCAGATCGTGAACTTGGCCATAACGCCCTCGGCCTCGACAATTCTTACTACCATGTCGTCGAGCGTCTGGTCTGTAACAGTGTTAGCCATGGCAAGCAGCTCGGCCAGCGTCGCATCAGTCGAATAGACTCCGAGTGCGTAAGCTCGGCACATGATCAGGAAGTTCCTGCATTGATACTGCTCGGCAGTCGGCTCTGGGGGGTTGTGGAAGTGAAGGTCTACGATAGAGCGGTAAGTTTTCATCGGTATTCCTTTCGTCAGTCAGATTTAACGGCAGCTTCACGCCTTGCAGTTCGTATTCGACTGCCGCCTGTTCCAGATATTGATTGTGCTCTTCCCAGGTTTGCAACCCGGCCAGAACGTCGTTCGCGGAGTTGATAACCAGTTCCGCCAGTATGTTTATTGGTTCAGCGTGGTCACTTGCCATAGGATAATCCTTTCGATTCGGGCTGTAAATTATCGATTATCTGATATTTTTTCCGCAGGTTTACATAAGATTTATTATCGGACGTTGTGCTTTTCGGACCTGATAATCCCGGCGGTCGGTTTTTTCAGTGCCGCCTTAGCCAGTGCGTTATGTCCTCCCTGGTTGAATGCGAACTCTATTACCCACGAGTTGCCCGTAGTCAGATCGTAAACGCCGAATCGGTTTCCGCCAAGGCTCTCGATATGCCGCTTCGTGATAATTTTATCGTTATCGGTAATGGTTAGTTTAATCACCGCACTACCCTCCCGTCTCGCTCGAGTCTCGCCCGGATCGGTTCGATAACCTGCCCTTCAATGTCGCCGTTGCATAATAGATATAGCCCTCCATGGTCTGTTATCATGCGCTGGAAATTTTTTTGAGCCTCAGACTGCCTGCCTCCTGGACGTTTAACTTCAATCTCCAGTCGGCAACCAAGCGGCTTTATTATCCCGCTGATGTCGGCCTGGCCGGGTATGCCAAACTTGATGAGCCGTTCGCCGTCGTGGAACGCTCCGGTATTGTTGCGCCAGATCGTTACCGAGTCTTTAAAGACCCGGTTCACTTCCAGAATTACATCAGCCTGTATGGCTGCTTCAGTTATTTGTTTTACTGGCATTGCTCCCCCTGAATACGTATTTATACAGTCTGGCCAGTTCGGCCAGCTCCCAAGCGGTGAATGGTTTCATAATGGTGCCTCCTGTTCGGAATAGCAAGCGGCACACATAGTCCGGCCATCTCTACAGGTATTCATAACCGGATAGTTTTTGCCGCATATACAGCAATCTTCCGCTCCTAGTCTGTTCCGCCAACACTTGTCGCAGCAATATCGCCTCCGGCCGTGACGGTCGCTATACCACGAGGCTTTAGGATTCCCGCAGTCGCATGGCGGGAGACACCCATCGTCGCAAGTGCCGTTCAAGTTAAGCGGACAAATATCTCCGCAGTTTTTACAGATACCGTTACTCATAATGGTGCCTCGCAGGTGCAACGCATAGTGCGCTTGAGACACGCGACGCAGATGTCATTCTCCAGCAGGGTTTCTTCAAGCGCCTCTATCCGGTCAAAAAGCTCTTCAATCTGAAGTAGTAATATGTCGAGTTCGTCCATCACTCGCCCCTTTCTGCCGCTAGTGCGACTTTATACCATGCGGCGTTCCACTGTCTTACGGCTCCAACAGGCGTTTCCCCAAATCCGGCCAGACCTTCTTGGATATTTTCGCCGTAAAGACAGCACCACCGGTCGCCGTCGAGAAACAATCTGGGTCGTAACATAGAAAAAAGTTTAAAGTCACTCTCTGTTTCCGCAGCTCGTAGTTTTTCCTGAAATAGAATATGGTCGTAATGTGATGTGTCTGTCATAATCACTTTCCCCTTTCTGCCACCAGTGCGGCTTCAATATCTTTCAGCTTCTTCACGGGTTAAGAAGAAATGAATTCCGGTTGAGCACTCCTTGACTTCTTTATCGTATGGCGCAGATACTACCGCGCCGACTGTGTAAACAAAAGTGTGGTCATGGGTTGAATGGCCTTCCAGATATTTTTTCCCATCGACGTCGGTTATACTCAGCACTTCTGCCCTGTCTGTCCGGCACTTGCCATGGTTTTCGCTCTGGAATATTTGCCCCTTAGATAGGGCTAGTTCCGCTACCAGGCCATCTTTCAGCTTTTTAAAGACTATAGTTTTTTTAGTAGTCTTAAATACTTGTTGTATTATTGCCCCGAAATGATTCTCTGGCTTAACTTTCGAATTACCTGATTTCACAAAAACACAGCAAAAGCCGAAAGCCACGACTGTCGATGAGCCGAAAGCCACGACTGTCGATGAGCCGAAAGCCACGACTGTCGATGAGTCGCAAGCCTCGACTGATGATGAGCCGAAAGCCCTGACTGTCGATGAGCCGAAAGCCACGACTGTCGATGAGTCGTAAGCCCTGACTGTCGATGAGTCGTAAGCCCTGACTGTCGATGAGCCGAAAGCCCTGACTGTCGATGAGCCGAAAGCCACGACTGTCGATGAGTCGTAAGCCCTGACTGTCGATGAGTCGTAAGCCACGACTGTCGATGAGTCGTAAGCCTCGACTGTCGATGAGCCGTAAGCCTCGACTGTCGATGAGCCGAAAGCCACGACTGTCGATGAGCCGAAAGCCTCGACTGATGATGAGCCGAAAGCCCTGACTGTCGATGAGTCGTAAGCCTCGACTGTCGATGAGTCGTAAGCCTCGACTGTCGATGAGTCGTAAGCCTCGACTGATGATGAGCCGAAAGCCCTGACTGTCGATGAGTCGTAAGCCTCGACTGTCGATGAGTCGTAAGCCTCGACTGATGATGAGCCGAAAGCCCTGACTGTCGATGAGCCGAAAGCCCTGACTGTCGATTTTGCAAACACGCGGAACTTGGTTACCTCCTTCGCTCTGAGTTCTAGGTGGTTTGGTCTCTCAACTATTTCAAAGACCTCAGCGCTTTCAATAGTTACTTGTAACTTTTCGTTTTTGTATTCCATCACTCGCCCCTTTCTGCCGCTTCCATGACGGCTTTAGTTAATATCTCCCGGCATATATCCGCAGTCTGCTGCTGGTTCGCCTTTTGTGCAGCAGCAGCATCAGCAGCATCAGCAGTATAAGCAGCAGCATAAGCAGCAGCAGCAGCAGCATAAGCAGCAGCAGTAGCAGCAGCAGTAGCAGCAGCAGTAGCAGCAGCAGCATCATCATCAGCAGCAGCAGCAGCAGCAGCAGCATCATCATCAGCAGCAGCAGCAGCATCAGCAGCAGCAGCAGCATAAGCAGCAGCATAAGCAGCAGCAGCAGCAGCAGCAAGCTCTTTTTCGGTGATCTCGCCGCGCCCAAAAGACAACGCTGCGTCTACTGCCGCAATGGATCGTTCATCTTTCATAAGATGTCTAACAGTATTAGCACAGAGTCTTTTGGCCAAAGTGAGAGTTTTAATTGGGACTTTCACTTTGGCCGCAAGCCACAACATCCAGTCGCCACGAGGGCAGTGCTTCCAAGCGGTTTCCAGCGTCTTGTATTTGCGCAGATATTCTGCGCCTTCGTAGCATGGATTCAGCTTGGCAATAATTTCTATAGTTTTCATTTTCTCTCCCTTTCTGCTGCCAATAATGCGGCCTCAATCAGTTGGCAAGTGCATCTTGCCGTCATTTTTGCCGCTCTCAGCGCCTCCCTCATTTCTCGGCCTCCTTTACAGATGTTATTTTTATGCAATTATCGCGGCATGTTGCACCCTCAACATCGGCCATGATTCGGGCGAACAGCTCCTCTGCCGTTTCTTTTTTGCTAATTTCATAGGCTACGGTTTCCCTTGTCCACGAGTCCTCCCCGACCTGAACTGTTACTTGAATAGTTGCGATTAGCTTCATTTCTTTTTCATCCTTTCCGCCGCTTCGAGGGCGGCTTTTATTATGTTGCGCACCTCTTTATCTTGGTGCTCGTAGTCTTTTCCGCTTGCGTATTCGTCTATCAGGTTATCTGCCAGCCGCAGCGCCTCCCTCATCTGCTCGATCAGCGCATCTTTGCGCTCGGCCTCGGCGGCAAGATCATCTACCAGCATTTCAGCAGGCACAATTTGCCGTGCTGCCAGCGTGCTGTTGTCGCGCAGCTCTTGTTTCAATTTTTCAATCTCAGCCCGCGCCTCGGCAAGCTGATTCCTGAGCTCCAGAATATCCGCGCCTCTCTCGGCCAGCTCAAACTCAAGTTGTTCTATTCGTCGCTCTCTGTTCATCTTCCCTCCATTTCCAGTTCCATTATTCGGATCTTAACATCTTCATTCGATAGCGTTGGATACCTGCCGAACACCATCTTGAACTGAACCATCGCCCATCCGGGCCAGTATGATTTGTTCCTGGCGATTATCATTTTCTCTGCCAGGAACGTGAGTTCGTCCTTGTGGGGAGTATAGGTTTTCGGAGCGCCGGACCGAGTAGCCTCCTTCAGCTCGGCATCGACTTTTTCCAGCTCTCTGGACTTGACCTTGAACTCATGGCCGCAGCGCTCACATACGTTTGTGCCGCCTCTCATGCAGTAGTAACACTTAGGGCATGTCCTGATCGGGGTAGTGGCTTCTGACTTGGTTTTGTTTACTGCTTTCTTCTGGCAGTCCAGAGTCCAGAGTATTTCATCGTCGATCCAGCCCAGGCGGCCATGGTTCCCAACGTGGTCGAGTATCAGGCAATCTGTCTTGCCGGGGTTGATTCTCAGGCCACGCCCTACCATCTGATGATGCAGCACTAGGGATTTAGTCGGGTTACACAGACTGATGCAGGAGGCAATCGGGAGATCAGTTCCCTCTGTTGCCACTCCGACATTACATAATACTTGAGTGCGTCCAGCTCGAAAGTCGTCGAAGATCTTTTTACGCGCTTCCGGTTTGGTTGTCCCGTCAACGTGATCTGCCACAACCCCAATGGCCCGGAAAGAGTCAACGAACCTTTTACTGTCAGCGACGCAAGCAGCGAACAGAATAGTTGATCGGTCTTTTGCGAGTTTCTGCCACTGCTCAATAGCGTCGCCGTAGATTTTCGATTTTGCGAGGCGCTCATGCGCCTGTTTCTTGTTGAAGTCTCCTGCACAAGTATCAACCCCCTTGAAGTCTATTTGTGTCGGCTCGAAGATCCTGAACGGAACCAGATACCCGGCCTCGATCAGGTCCGTGTAACTGCCGACATCCACAATCTCATCGAACAGCGTGTCCAATCCCTTGCCGTCAAGTCTTGCTGGCGTGGCAGTCAGGCCAATCAACAATGCTTTTGGGTATCTTGCTATGATCTTCTCATAGCTCCTCGCTCTTGCATGGTGACACTCATCTATTATTATGATGTCCGGGTCTGGGTATTGTCTGTTGACCAGAGTGCTGACGCTGGCGATATGAACCTTGGCCGTTACCGACTGCGGGTATGTTCCCATGATGATACCGTGGTGAACATCCATATCGTGTAGCTTCTGGCTGCACTGAAATATCAGCTCGGCTCGGTGCGCCAAGAACAGAACCCGTTTGCCCTTGGCCTGGCTGCCGTGGATTATTCGCGAGGCGATAACCGTTTTCCCGGCTCCGGTTCCAGCCCTGATAATAATACGTCTGATTCCGCGTTTAATGGCGGCAATTACGTTGCTTACCGCCTGCTCTTGGTATGGCCTGAGTGTAAACATTTATCCTCCTCTCTGAGAAATAAGCAGCGCTCCGGGTTATGGAGCGCTGCTTTGCAAGGAAAGGAACGGACTGACGAAGTACCGACATCGAAACACTATATAAAGATAACTCTCGCCAGCGCTCCTGTCAAGCGTTACATGCTCGGTTGCTTCGGCATACACTTACGACACATAGTTCCGATGATCTCGTATTGAGACACCGTTCTGCCACAATTATGGCAAGTAACTTGTTTCTTGAGGCAGTTGACACACATACCGGTCTTGCGCTCGAACTCTTCTGGCGGCACTTCTGCTCCGCAGCCCAGACATATCATCAGAGTTTTCTGGGGAGTCTCTTCAGCCAGATCGGGAGCCGGATTCTCGGTAACAGCAGGAACCATATCGGCAGGCTGGAAATTAGCCTCGAACATCGAGGCGGCCATGAATCCCATTTCACCAGTCGGCATAGTGAGCAGATAGTCGCCAGGCTTGCCGGTCATGCCGTTGACCGTCGTTGCCGACACCAGTTTGATAGCGTCTACTACCAGCGGTTTTCTTGCGTATCGCATTAGTATCTGCTCCTGCGCTGGTTGTTATTCTGCTGCTGCGGAGGCGGAGCCTGTCGCTGTTGCTGCTGTTGCGGTGCGGGCTGCTGCTGGTTGGTATTGTCGTCCTGTCTCAAGAACAGACTGAGCCACACATTCCCGTTAGGATCCGGCAGCGGTATCGCCTCAAGTTTAACCGATATGCGTCCTTCATTGTCGAACCATGCGCCAACTTTAAGGTATCGGTTCTTTTCGTTACCCTGCTGATCGTTGTACTTGCCTGTGATTGTGCAGACATCTCCCATGTATTGAGCGGCCATAAGTTACTCTCCTTTGATTTTGGGATATTGAAGGCTACGCTCGCCGTAGCCGATTTTCGCGCCGGGAATTTCCCTACCGAGCTTCAGAGCATTTAGTATATCAGTTTTTGCAGGCTCACGCTTAATCCTGACATACTCATCTGGGAGCAGAGTTTCATCGAATACATCTGCCTTCTCTCTCGCCGATCCGAGTGTTACACGGCAGTCAGGGCGGTCTATCTTATCCAGTCCCATAACTTCCATGGTTACTTTGATATCGGCCTCTATGCGCTCAATAGCTTTGTTTCTGGCGGCCTTGTATGCCTGAGCGTTCTTGATAATGATATCCGCCTCAGCAGCTTCAGCCTCCAGCCTCGCAATAGCCCACGCGCAGTTAACTATTTTCTCTTCAGCCTCAATGTCCAGTTCCTCAAGGGTTGGCCCGGTGATTTCCTCGGCCTCTACCGGATCGAGTAACATTTGGTCGATTGCCGATATAATATCGGCTCTGATTTCGTGCAGTTTTCTCATACGCCTCTCTCCTTGAAATTCCGATATACGTCCAGCAGTTCCGCTTCATTGAGCTGAGCTGCTGTAGAGATTGGTTTACCAGCCACCTTGCCGATCTCGGCAATAACCTGTCCAGGAGTGCCAAGGTTAAGACCGCGAGCAAGACCATAGATTGCCTTGCAAAGTTCTGACTTGCCTGATGGTTCAGCTTCAGGTGCAGGTTCGTTACTGGCTCCGGCACTCGAAGCGCCAGACTTGAGCTGCGCGAGACATCTTCGCATAGTGTCCAAGTCACATTCGGAGTAGTTTTTGATTGATTTCCCGGCTGCTTCTGAGAGGGCTGATAGAATAGACCTCCGGTCATTCTTGCAAACAGCTTTGATCTCGTCCAGAACCGTCTTGCTATCGTCTGCGGTTTTCGCCAGCTCCAGCTTAGCCTTGATGTTTGCCGACATATCAATCATGGTTTTGTGACTCGGCGCCACTGACCACGGATCTGTTACGCCACACTTCGGGCAGGCTTCCGGCAGAGCGTTCACCGGTTCAGCATATCCACACTGAGTACAGACCGCGTGTTTAATAGACTCGAAACCAAGTTTCTCGGCAAGAGATTTGTCGGGATCCACTGGTTTCGCTGCGGGTTCGATTGGTTCCGGCTGAGGAGCTGGCGGCGGTGTCGGCGTCGGCGCTGGTTGTGTCGGTGTCAGATCTTGTTCCTTGGCAACCGCATCTTCAGGTGTAATATCTGACCAGTCTTTACCCTCTGCGAAACCTTCAGTATTATCGTGCGATCTAGCGCCCAGATATACCGACTCCTGCCAGCCAATCATCGAAGCGCCGAACCCGATAGCGTTGGTTATCGCACCCTTGAGTGCGTAGGCTTCATTGCCAGACTGAGAACTGTTTGCGCCAGTTACGGGGAATACTGCGCGGCAGACCTGACCGTCTTTGTCAATGTAGGCATACCAGAACTTGCCGTAGACTCTGACGAATGGGAGAACTTTGTCTTTTGCGTTTGCCTCATGGCGAAGGTCGATGTCCTCGCGGTTGAAGTCGAAACCCCATCCGATACCGTAGAGTCCGAACACCTTGTTGAACGCCCGGCGCTGCCAGCCGGCGTCAATGTCCGTGAGATTCAACGCCCCGGCAGGGATCTTTTTGTATGCTGTTCGGGGTAGTGGCTGGTCGAGGATTGTGGTCAGTTCATTTACAGGGTAGCCGTTAAGAGTCTTCATTAAGCGATTCCTCCATTTCTTTAATCATGCGTTCCTCGATGATTGAGTTTACCAGGCTGGATATGTTTGCAGAATTGTTTTTCTTTTTCTCCGCCAGCCAGTTTGCTACGTCCTGACTGACACTCAGCGAAATAATTACTTTTGTTGCCATAAGGTTATAAAACCTCCCTTCAGTGAGAGCCGCAGGAATCGAACCCGCAAGTTGTCTAGGCCGCCTTTGATATTATCTCTCGGCCACCGCCCCGGCCAGATACCAGGCGCTCTCGACGACAGACTCCGGCTCCGCCGGGTTCCTGCCGCTTCGCAATATTTTTTCAATGATCTTCGGAGCCACTTCCGATCTCCGCTTATATTATGAATAATAATATTAAATCTAATAAAGTCAAGAATATTTTTGACAAAAAAAATAACCCGGCATTTAGCCGGGGTTTCAGTGGGGTTTTACCATTCAAGACCGGTAGTCGTTGCTAACAGCGTCATCCAAGTTGTGCCTGTTGACAGGTAGTTTATCGCGCCGGAAGCATTCATATAGAACGTCCCGATCTCGGCGGCAGATGTGGCGAAGCCGGCAGTCGGCGTCAGTTGAAAATACGTCTCGCCAGACTGATTCATTTTCTGGTCAAGAGCGGCATTTATCTTCGTGCCGCGAACGATTTCGCCGTCATCCCAATAAAAAGAACCAGAACCAGAATATACAGTCAGAACCAGAGAGAACAGAAACAGAACAGTGACAAGATACAGGTTACTTTTTTGCATGATAATACTCCTTTAATTACTTTTCGAGCCAGCCGAAACGCTTCGCTATGTTCAAGATTTTCTCCCGGTAACTCGGATCTGTCGCCCAACCAGGTTCTCGGTTTGTCGGCAAGATCCCGTCCAGATATTTTATGGGGTCGTGGCAGTTTTCGGCTGCATCCCGATACCAGCTCAATCTTTCGATTATGCTGGCGTAATCGTTGAAGCACTCTTCCCAATCTTTGTACATCCTGAACGGGGCAAGAATGACATACCAGCCCTTTTCGCTATCGAACTCTCTGGTTTTAATATTGTAAACAAGGCCCTTCCATGAACGGCCAGCCTTGATCCCGAACAGGTTGTTGGCCTTCGTGCTGAGCAGAGATCTACCATAGCCAGATTCAAGTATTCCCTGACATGCCATAATGACCGGATTTACTTTTCTGGTTTCCGCTACTCTGGTAGCAATTTCAAACATTTTTCTCGCGAACCTGGTGTTATCCATTATCTGAATTTTTCCTTCTGTAGAACTTCGGCAGATCGTCCTTGTGCAGTTTTGTGTGAGTTTTGATTATCAGCGCTATATCCTCGGAGTTCTGGCTGACCTGATGCTCGATCTTCTCGGCAAACTTCAATACCTTGTAATATATTTTCGCTACTCCGACAGCAATCACAAGGCTCGGCGCGTTCGACAGCAACCACTTCATTAAATCTACGTCCGGCATTAAGAAGATCTCCGGTAGGGAATTTGTTCAACGCATATAAAATGATGCCAAGGACAAATAAATCTGTCATTGTTTCACCTCAACTCCATAATACCCGCTACTGAATTTGCCGTCAAGCAGACACCTCATACAACGCGTTTGGGAAACCAGAAGTCAGCATATCGACGGTATCGGCCTCTGAATAAGTGCGTAGCTGCTGCTTTTTACCCCAGTGAAACAGATGCCCGGCGGTATCTTTGCCGAACCAAACCACCCAGTGCTGGCCGATGGTGCCTGCAATATCGCCGCTTGGGTCGTGCATGAGACAAATAACCGCGCCCGGCCTCAGTTCGCCGCGCAGTAGTTCAGAGATTTTTACACTGCGAACCTTGCAGCCGAGCCGCTTCATGCCACGTTGTAACATCAACGGGTTACTGAGCAGCGGCGATTCAAAGAACCAAGGCAGGTTCCAATGGTTAAACGCCCGACTGGCTTCCTCATAGCTTACCCGCCGGCCAAGCGCCACGCCTGCCGCTGTTGCGCCTGCCGCGTTGTGACAGTCTCGGTCTTCGCGCATTGTGATTAGCACTTCGTTCACCTGTTCCGGTGATGGCGCTGGCGGCCAGCCTACGATTGTGCGGGCCAGCCTGATCAGCGAGTTCCACAGGTTTTTAAATATGTTCATTTTTCTGTGCTCCAGATATAAAGATCGCTGGTGATTTCGCACACAGCTTTGCGCCAGCCGCTGAGTTCTTTTATCACGTCCCACATTCTAAAATGAAACGGCTGCCCATGCGTTCCAGACACAACGCGGAAAATCCTGAAAGCCCATTTGCCGACGAACTCTTTTGCTTCCGTCGAAACTGGCGATTTTTCAACGTCTTTTGCGTGCCATTCCTTAAAGGAATCAGCTATTTCAGTTATAAGCTCTGCGAAATCTGCGTCTTCGACCCGCTCCAGCTCATACCCCGGAATAATCGCCAAATGCGCGTCATCTTCGCCGGCCTTGATCTCAGACAGGGTGAATGTGCGCTGCAAGCGATTTCCTTCTGCATTGATATAGGTGTAGGCAATCTTTGGTTCTATCATTTATCACACCTCGTTATCATCAGTATCAGCAGCACAATCGCGCCGCCGACTAATTCGCCTATCAGCATCAGAATCTCCAATCAATGCCCGCCGCCCATTCACGGCCATCAGCGCCAGACCATACGGTCACATCATCGCCGATCTGACGATGATAGACCGGAAAGTTAAACCTCATTCCTGCGCTGGCGTGTTGGCCGTCAGCGCTTCTGTTG
>Ga0209723_1001825_pt1 | contig 30968 bp, 27 predicted proteins | sample BiotimSIPDNA_2_FD_185750 | JGI IMG/M metagenome (GOLD analysis project Ga0209723, IMG submission 185750) | Anaerobic biogas reactor microbial communites from Washington, USA - Biogas_R2 time_0 SIP DNA (SPAdes) (version 2) | ecosystem: Engineered > Bioreactor > Anaerobic > Unclassified | place...
GACGAGCTGGTCCTGTCCTCCCGGATGCGGCTCGCTGGACGAGTGCGCGGCCCGTATCCGCAAGTATTCGAAGGGACTGATTGTCCAGACGGTCGGGAAATTGGAGGATGAGTTTGACGGTGAAGGGATGATGGCCGCCGCGGAACGCCATGAGCAAACCTTCCGCCGGTTTGCCGGGGAGTTGCGGGGGGAGTACCCGAACATGCTCCCCATGGGGACCGAAAGCTGTTCAACCTGCGATCAATGTACTTATCCGGATTCTCCCTGCGTAGATCCGCTCGGGGCAAGCTCGCCCATGGAAGCATATGGGATTATGGTGAGCGAGGTCTGCCGGGTGAACGGGATGGATTACTACTACGGCAAGGGAACTATCGCGTTTACCGCCTGTTTCCTGCTGGAGTAGTCAGCGTCCATCCGCGTCCAGCCCTCAACTCCCGTTTTCGCCTTGCCCCCTGATCTTCATAGTTTGCTATACCGATTCGGATCTGGAAAATGATGTTCCAGCCGCTCGTGGCTAAGGAAAACTGGCCCGGCGGCCGCCGGTCAGCGGCCGCTCAATATATCCGCCAGCGAATGCAGCAGCGCTGCACCGTCGCCACGCCATGCGTGGCCATGCATGCAGGCCAGGGTTTCCGGCCGCTCTGCTGCAAGGCGCTCCAGGAGGGCTGTGGTGTTGGGGGCGTGCGCATAGTAGTCCATCGCCGCGCGAAATGCTTCGCTGGGTCCGAGGATATCGGTTTCAACGAGCGGTTTTTCTCCCGCCCCGCCCTGGGTAAACAGATCGCCGCACAGCAGGGTTCGCGTGGAGTACTCCATCATCAACCCGCAATCCCAGCCGTGCGGCATGTGCGGCATATCGAACCAGCGGACGGTATGCTCGCCCAGGGAAAGAGTTTCGCCGTCAGCCATGGCTCGCGGCGCGCGGTCCGCAATATCTGCAATCGACACCATGGCTCCGATTCGGCTGCAGACGGGTTCCGCCTGTGGTGCGCACGCGAGCCAGTCATTGAGCCCCCCGCACTCGTCCGCCTCGAAATGCGAAACGCCGATATAACGCAACCGCTCGACCGGCATTACCCGTTCGATCGCCTCAAGTACAAGTGGAAACAACCGGCGCAGTCCTGCATGAAACAGCAGCGGCGCCTCATCCACAATCAGGTATTGGTTAAAACTGAACTCACCGCCTGGAATTGACACCGGTGTGTTGATGCGGTAAATGCCGCGGGCAACCTCATCTATATTGGTGCCCGTTTTCTTATTGGCTGTCATCTCTCCCCCTATCTGTCCATTTCATAACCGCGGACAGGACGCAGCGTTCTCGGTCAAAGCCTCAGGGGACAGGAAGAACAAGCCAGGGGGGCATCCCCCTCCATACTTATGTGACCGTATGGTCTCTTCAGATAAGGATCATTAGGCAATTCTCGAAAAAAATCCAGTTGGGCTATAAAACATTGAGAATTGCGCAGATATGGTTCTCGCCTGTTGGAGGTAATGTTCGTCAGTCCAATACCGCAGTCGTCGACTGCGACGCTTTGGCGCTACTTTGAAATGCTCCCACCCTAAACCTGCATCTGCCATCAGCAACGGCGATTGCAGATGCACGTCCCCATATGAACACGATTGCGGACTTCAAGGCGGAAAGGGTCACTCCGATTCACCTATGCCATTGTCGCTGGGCTTCCGCAGATAGCGGCAGGGTGCTGAGACTATAGCCGGACACGATAACGCACTGCGCGCGCTTGGTTACCACCAGCGCTCAAGCCGCTCCACCGCAGCGGCCGCATTCGAGAATGCCCGTGCGCGGGCGCGAAGGAGTATGGGGCGGTTCTCGGCCGCACGTGTGTAGATGAGATCGGCAGGACCGACGCGACGCTGCCATGCTTGTAAGAACAGTTCGGCCATTTCCTTTCTCACGCCCAACAACGTTGGGACTGCGTGGTAGTCCTTGCGCTTGCGACCGAGAACGTTGCCCTCGCGAATGATTAGATACCTCGGATTTTCGATCGGCCCCAGAATCTCGCGCATGCAATCCGAGAACAACTGCTGATCGCGGAAGCTGCCGCCCGAAATGCTCACGTAAACGCTGCCGGACTCCGAATAGGACTCTACTGCGATCTTCGAAGCAGGTGAATCAAGCAACCCTAGTGCGCACAACGTGTCTCGCACGGCGAGTCCAACTTGGTGGATTGACCCATCGATCGGTAGATGTCGAATCGCCAGACGCGCAGCACGAAGGAACTTCGGAAGGGCGAACAAGCCTGCCACACCGAAAGCGATCGCGACTTCCCATCCTGTCCGCACGTGAGACAGATCGCGCAGGCGTTGGATCATGAGCACATTGAGGCTCTCGATCTCTTTGCGACTGCGAAGTGCCCGCCAGTCGATCACAATGCGCTCCGCACCGCTGGCCCGATCGATCTCTCGCTTGAAGAAGGGCAGGTGCAATCTCGTGAGGGAGTTCTCGATAAGACTTCGTTCGGTGTCGAGTCCCACAAACGTCTTGAATCGCATGTCGAGCTCGCAAAGATCGACAAGGCCAGGCCAATAAAGTGTCGGCCAAAACAGTGCGTCGGTGGCTTTACGGTTCAGCGCGATTGCAACGATATGCCAGATGCTCGCGACCTTCACAAGCCGACCCGTGAGGAGCGCGCATCGTGAACGCTCCGCCTCACCCAGCTCGAGTAAGAGTTGGCGATAGATAGGCCACGCTCCCAGCGAGCAGACAGGCGCTGAGAGTCCTGCCTCGAGGTCATCGTCTCGAGTGTAGTCGGTCAGGATGACCTGCCGCAGGCGTTCTCCACGGACCGCGAGCTCGTGCCTATGAATGTGGACGCAGGCGCCGATCTTGTCCGTATGTTGAGTCAGGTGCCGCTTCACCACTTTCGAATCGGAGAGCCTGATCTGGCGATTCGTCAGAACATGGCACTCCCGTAGACGCCGCACGAGCTTGCGTCGTGCGGCGACGAGCTCCGGCAACTCCGCCGGCGGTTCACACGCGAATAGATAGTGCGTGAGCAGTGATTCCCAGCGCGGCAAAGTAAGGTCCGGAACGTCATCCGGGCTGAGGTCGAGAACAGAAAGCGCGACCGCGGGCAAATCAAGCGAGCGTGCTTTGAGGTACGAGAGCATGGCGATGGCAGCCTGAGGGTCTCTAAAGAGCGCATCTGTATGCGACTGGGGATCGCTGAGCCACGGGTGGTTCACTACAAACGCGCTGAACTGCTCGTCTGCCAGCAATTCGTTCAATAGCTGCGTTACTTGCTCCACTTGATGTGCGACGAGATCCTTTTCTCGTTCACTCGGAACAACGGCCCAGACGAAATCCTGATGAGGGCTCAGCGTGCCTGCTTTTACCAACTCAGGAACCGAAATCTCCTCGTCGATGACGCCGCACAGTTCCTCATATTTGCTCCACTCGTGCCTGACCGCATCGTAGGGCGGTGTTGCAGTCAGTGCGATGACATACACATCGCCGATGCGTTCGATTAAGCGAGAGAGTGCTTTCCACCACTCGGTCCGCAGATGATGTGCTTCGTCGGGAATGATCGTTCCGATGCCAGCGGCTTTCAATGCAGTGGCAACATCCTCGATCCTTCTGTGACCCTCTGATCCATTCCGATAAAGATCAAAGTAATATTTGAAATAACTCGGAATTTCGAGGACTAGTTTACATCAGTTGGCTATAAAACATTAGAAACTGGCATTCCCAGACCTCTCTGGCCAAACGGACTTCCCACGAAATGGAAAACCGCCGGTCCCGTCGCTACGAGGAGCTGTCCCGCTTTGAGCACCGGGACGTCATCGACTGTGTCACCACCTGGGAACAATTGAGGTTTCCGGAGCGCAGGTTGAGGTCAGTGGATGGTAGTGTTGCGTCTTTCCACTCTGTATTTTCTTCCGCATCTTGGACACTCGACTTCCACAGACTGCAGATTGCCGAACAGATCTTTTCGTTTGGCCTCGGGAAGATTGTCGAACATCCTGGAGATCATGCTTTCCGAGCACCGGCACTCGCAAAACAGAAGCACCTCTCCCACTTCCGCGACTCGTCCTGCGCCCAGTGCGTTGTCGAGGTAAGCAAAAAGCATGTCTCGGTCGAGATCCTTGACTGCGTCGAAGTTACCGCCCGGAAGCGCGTGCACGAGAATGCCTTCCCCGTTTTCCTTTATATCCAGCCGCGCTCTCATCTGATCGACCTCCGAGAAATACTGTTGGACCATGTCACGAGGGCTCGGACTTCGGGGACTGATATGGCTCTGGGTCAGAGGCAGTCCGGCCTTCTGCCGCTGGATCATCACAGAAGCTTTTCGTCGCCTGGCGGCGAGAACATTGACGCAAATCATACCTTCCGGCTCGATTCCGACAAAAAACCCAAGATCCATCCCGTCGAAGGTCAGGGACCATCCCCACGATTCCCTCTCAGCCAACGAAACCGCGGCGAGCGCCGTTGCGGCCAGGAGTTCCTGACCCAGAGGATTGAGCTCACCCGGTGGAAGTGGGATGCCGTGGCGCGAATTGTACTCATGCAAACCAGCAATCACAGGACCAATACTGCCTCGCACCACCAGCAGATTCTCGTCCTTTATCAGATAGCGCCTATAGCGGGCCATGTTTTTCAGTTCCGACATCTCTTTACTCATGTAAGCAGTTTAGCAGAGCCAATGAACTGGCCGTGCATGCACAATCATGCACAGGTGCTGATCGATGGCATTCACCCGAATGCAAGGTGCTCCCGGCCATTACGGGTACCGATGCTTGACTATGGTACCATTTGGTATCAAGTCCCTCCCGACCCCCGGATGTCGCTTCGGTGACCAAAATGCGGTATTGCGAATTGCGTTTTGCGGGTCGGGAATTCACTGTCCTTTTCCATATAGACTTCATACGAAATCTGCGGAACGAGATCTCACGAGCATCGATCAAACCTGGCACGTTGGAGCCAGGAGGTATCTTGCTTGGCAGGGGCAACGAAGGGGCCGCAATCATCCTCGGTTGCGCTCCGCAAACCAGCCGGGATTTCGTGCACGATAAAGATCGCTCCCGGAAAAACCTCCCGCCCTCGGTGCAAACACTACACGGTCAACTCGAGATTCTCGGCTACTATCGTGTTGCGTCCGGCGCAAATCCGACCCCGAAAGAACGCGACCTGCAGCTATTGAGGGAGTGTCTTCCCGAATCCGCCTCGTTGCTTCTCTTGATAGGCAGATCCCAGGGTGGTGGCAACACAGGATCTCTCTTTGTATGGGAGGACGACAGCCGAGAACGATTGCTGGCCGGAAAAACGAAACTGCAGATCCCTAATTCTGTCTCAACGGCGCCCTCGAAATCGTCGAAACAGTCGAGACTTGGGGACAGCAGCGTTCGGGAACCCTCCCTTCCTCCACTGGAAAAGGACTGGTTCAGACGGAAATCACGTACGGCATCCCTGGTCTGGGCACTCGCGATCTGTATGGCGGGAGTCCATTTTATGGCACCGAATCTCAATAAGACGATTTCGTCCGCGACCTCCGGGAAGAAGCCTGTCCTCCAGGAATCGAAACCGCTTGCGCTGGCGGCGAGCATCGACGACCGGAAACTGCGGGTCACATGGGACAAGACATCCCCCCTGATCCGTTCAGCTCTCTCTGCCGTACTTTCTGTATATACGGAAGACAGGGAACCGGACACGCGGGTGCTCAGCCGCGAGCAGCTGATTACGGGAACGGCGATTCTTAATCGTCCGCCGGGGAACGCCAGGATCCGCCTTGTGGTTTTCACAGAGGACACCAGTGAACTCGTGCAACGATCTGATCCTGACACGCCTGCACCGCTTGCCCCTGAGTCAGTACTTCCTGAGCCGGAGAGAGTTGAAAAGGAGATCGTGCCTCGGGAAAAGGAACCGCAAACGCCTGCCGACCGCGCTTCATCCGCGGAGCCGGTCCGCAGGAAACCTGTGGAGACGAGCGTGAGGCGCATGACAATCGGTTTCATGGTGGACGACTCATTGGGCAGGCTTTCTCCGGGGAAGGACTGGGTCCCACCGCGCCCAATGCGCCTGGTTCAGCCGTATCCCTACTACAGCTCACACCAAACGTCACTTGATTCGGTCCAGATCAGGATAAGGGTGAGAATCAATGCCTTTGGCGCGGTCACAGGTGTTGAATCGTTGGTTCCGCGAAATGAGCGAATCGACCCGCTTTCCATCGCCGCCATGAGAGCGGCGCGCGATAGCAGCTTCGTCCCGGCAAGACTTGGGAATCGTAAGGTGCCCAGCACTGCCGTTCTATCCTACTGGTTTCTGAGAAGGAGGTAGAATCTCTCAGTGTGAGTAACCACAGATTACACAGGAATCCGTGTAATCTGTGGTTCAGAAAGAAGTCAGAAGACCAGGGCAATTGCCTTGTGGACCAGCCGGATGAATTCCTGGCGGTAGCCGTGCACGTCAGCTCCCTTTCCTTCCTTCGCCCATTCCAGGGCGCGCTCGAGGTTGGCATTCCCCTTGTAGGGAGAGTCTCGCAGCGCCATGCCGAAGGCGGCGACTGCGGCCGCAAACTTGAAGTCCTGTGAAGCCTCGCTGAATTTCCTATTCGAATCTTTGACGGTGAATTCCGACAGGACGCTCTTGTCGTCAGCCGGCTTTTTGCTGCGGATTTTCACGGTCACGAGTTCGTCGCTGTCGGCGGACGAAGACGGCTGCGGAGGCTTCTGATATTTCAACGGATCCACTCCAGGCTTCGAAGAGCCGAGTCCCGCGGGCACAAGTTCATACAATGCGGTCACGACATGCCCGGCGCCGATGACTCCGGCCTGTTTTGTGTCGTCGTTGAAGTCCTCTTTGGCCATGATCCTGTTTTCATAGCCGATCAGGCGATATGAGTTCACCTGCTTCGGGTTGAACTCCACCTGGATCTTGACATCCTTGGCGATCGGAATCAGCGTGGAGTCGAGCTGTTCCACCAGCACTTTCTTCGCTTCGTTGATGGTATCGATATAAGCGTAGTTGCCGCGCCCTTTGTCGGCGAGAAGCTCCAGCGTACCGTCTTTGTAGTTGCCCATTCCGAACCCCAGGGCGCTCAGGTAGATACCGCTCTGGGCTTTCTCCTCGATCATGCGGGTCAGGTCTCCGCGATTGGTAATTCCGACATTGAAGTCGCCGTCGGTTGCGAGGATGACCCGATTGGCACCGCCTTTGATGAAATTCTCCTGCGCCGTCTTGTAGGCGAGCTGGATCCCAGAGGCGCCGTTAGTGCTCCCTCCCGCATGAAGCGCTTCGATCGATCGGAGGATCTTCTCCTTCTGATCGCCGCTGGTCGACGGGAGCCATACTTGGGTGTTGCTGGCGTAGACCACAACCGCAACGCGGTCGGCTTCCGTAAGCCTGTCGACGAGCAGGCGCATCGATTGTTTGACCAGAGGAAGCTTGTTCTCGGCCATCATGGATCCGGACACGTCGAGCAGAAAAACGAGATTGCAATTGGGACGCTTGCCCGTCTCTATCTCGCGCCCCTTGATTCCGATGCGCAGCAGCCTGTGCTCAGGCTTCCACGGCGCCTCTGTGACCTCGAAGTTCACGGCAAAAGGCTTATCGTCCTTCGGTCCTTTGTAGTCATAGTCGAAGTAGTTTACCAGTTCCTCGATCCTGATCGCGTCCTTTGGCGGCAGAGAGCCGCTGTCGAGGAAGCGCCGCATATTCGAATAGGAAGCCGTATCCACATCGATCGAGAATGTAGACAGCGGATTCTGCACGACGTCCAAGAAGGGATTGTCGCTGATGTGATCGTACGATTCGGTGTTAAATTGGCCCGGCTGTTGCTGGAACGGAGGCAATTCTCGACCGTCTCCGCGACCCAGTTCCGCATCAACAGGCGAGAGGATCATTCTGAATCCACCTACTGCTTGAGAACTTGGTGCGAGAAGACCGGCTCGGTAGCGGGCCTCGTTAACAGTAATGCCGTCTCTCTGCAGATTGACGCTGGCAGCGCTTACACCCGTAAAGGACTGGGTCACGTTCGAGACAACCGAACCTTCGGCTTCGACGACGCCACCCATAACCTTGATCAGATCCGTAGCGTTCGTACTCATTAGCGGCAACTGAACAACCGGCTGAGGCGGCGGAGCAGATTCCTTAACGGCCACGGCTTCACTGGAAGTCTTCGCCTCTGCACGACTGGAAGCGCTGGTCGCCTCAGCCTGTAGCGATTCCGTTGACGCAACTGGATTGGGAACAGGTGCAATCGTTTGAGCCTGTTTTTGCGGCAGGACAGCGGCTTCAGGCTCTTGCGTTTGCTGTCTCTGAATCGGCTTGGGAGCCGTTTCTGCCGGAACCCCTTCCTGAAGCGTCGCGCGAGTCGCGGGATATGATTTCTCCGGGACCAGCGATGTCATCTGTGTCGGCTCAGGGCCGCGACTTGCCTCACGGAAGTACCTGAGCGCAACGAGCGATACTATTACCACAGCCGCGGCTGTTCCAGCGACCAGCCACGCCGGACTCATCGCGAACCAGCGTCGAGTCGCATTTGCCTTGAAGGCAATCCGCTGTCTCTGCGCCTCAGTCAAACTGAACGAAGGCTCGGCGCGTAATTCGTTTCTCAGTAGACGGGCAGTCTCCCGGATATCCTCCACCAGCTTGCGCATCTCGGCAGACTCTTCCAAAGCTTTGTCGAGTTCCGCGATCTCTCTTCCATCCGATAATTCCCCGAGAGCGTATGCGGTCCATCTCGGATCGTTGGCGTCGATTTTCATTTCACCCTCCTTAGAGCCGGCTGCATTCGTACTCTTTCCCGGATTGTCTTGAGCCCGGTATGGATGAGAAAGCCGACGTTGGATACCGTAAGATTGGTAATCCGGCTGATCTCCACATAACTCAGGTCGGCCTGGAATTTCAGCCGAATGACTTCCTGCTGGTTTGCGGGGAGAGTGCTGAGCACCTTGAGAATGTCCGACAGCTGTTCCTCGTGCTCCAGTGCGGTCGAGACATCCGGCCCGGAGCGCGACTGCAGTTCGAGCTGAGCATCGCTTAGTTCAGTCATTCGTCTCTCCTTTCTAAGAACATCCAGCGCGCGATTACGGCACACCGTATAAAGCCATTGCGCCAGGTGGCGGACTTGAGCCGGCTGCTGATGACAGAGCTTCAGGAAAGTGTCCTGAACGACTTCCCGGGCACGCTCGACGTCCCGGGTAATGTGGGCCGCATAGCGGATCAGCGGTTCCTCGAATTCGGCTATAGCTTGCTGAACCCAGCGTGAATCTGGAGTCTTCATCCAGCCCTCATCAGGTCAATTCCGGCTTCTTTACCTGCAATGACGGTCTTCCGCCGCATTTCTTAGAAAGAATTTTCTCGAGTTTTATCTAAAACAAGCCGGTATGAGGTATCAAAAGATCAAATCTTCGTCGGTAAAAGAATTGATCGTTGATCATGTAACCTGAGAGTAGTTCGGGTTCCGGGGGCAGTAGGCGTGGAGTTGTCCGGAGTGCCAAGCTCACAGGCTTCCGATAAGATCCGATTGTGTGGCAGCCAAGAGTTGGCCTGGACCCTGTGGTATGATGCCGTTCAAGAACCGGAACATGACCAAGCTTAACTCGCGATAAAAAACAGAATAATATCAAAGTCCTATGTCTGACGAATTTCCTGACGAACACCATCGACGCGAATAAAGCAGCGCCCAGGAACCAGATCGAATGGCTGACGCTTCCATAACGCGATTCAAGAGTGATATGGGGACAATATATCCGGCAACCCGCCGAAGAATCCTATCAGCAGAAGGCTTTTCCAAGTAAGAGAAGCAGCTCTGCCTTGGTGTGAACGGCAGGCGTTCACCAACTGGGCAAAAGCCATCGGATACAGCACGTGCGAAACGATATTCATAGGGTGGGCCCGTCAGCTGTCGCATTATTGCACACGCCGTTTCTTCATCATCAGTGGTTTTTCTTCTTTCAGCGACGCGATTCCTTTAGGTATCCCGTAATCGCACCCGTATAGAGGCAAGATTGACAGGAGGGTTTGCCGTGATAAGTTGATTGGGATGCTGGTTCATTCCTACAGATCTTCCAGTCCGGAAGAGAAATGACTACGTTCGATGTGCATGAATGGACGGAGAAGTTGACGAGACGGCATCCCTGCCGGATCCGCGGTTTCCCGGTGACCGTGCTCGTCGTCGGCATCGTCCGGCGATTTCTCGACGTGCGGGTAATGGGGCTGGCAGCGGAAATGACCTATTACGCCCTGCTGTCGTTCTTTCCCTTGATCGGGGCACTCGGATCGAGTCTCGGATTTCTGGAACGGTTTATCGGAACTGAAGCCGTCGTAGAAGTGGAGTCGACACTGCTCCGCTGGCTCGATGCGGTCTTCAGCCCGGAATTGACCTCCGGGATTGTCGCCCCGATGATTCGTGGATTGCTCGAGCAGGAACGCGCGGGATTCGCCCTCGGGAGCTTCGTCATCTCTCTCTTCCTCGCAAGCCGTATCTTCCGGTCCGCCATCGACACCTTGGATGCCGCTTACGACGTGGAGGAGCGGCGCGGGACAATCAGCCTCTGGATACTCGGCTTCCTTTTTTCTCTAGGCTCAATCGTGACTGCTGCGGCGATTCTCAGCATGGTAGTCGTCGGCCCGCTCCTTGGCGGGGGACGCGCAATCGCAGAGTGGCTCGGCTTCGGAGATGCCTTTCAGATCGCATGGGCCCTGGTGCGAATGCCCATCGTGTTCATCATCGCAACCGCATTCCTGTCGGCACTCTATCGCTTCGGACCGAACATAAAAAATTCCTGGCGGCACAGCCTTCCTGGGGCTCTGGTCGGAATGGCCCTCCTCATCCTTATTTCCGTCGGTTTCCGTCTCTATCTCGGAGTTACCGGCATAGACGGCCCGCGGATCAGCGATGCCGACGAAGCCGTCAGCATCGGTGCCCAGGCGATCGGAGTACTGCTCGCCGCCCTGCTATGGATCTGGCTGAGCGGCATCAGCATCCTGACAGGCGGAGTGGTGAATGCCGAACTGCGACATCTGCGCGCAAGGGACCGGACTCAAGAAAGCGATGCGTGTGATTAGACCTTCTTCAGATCCTTGCCGCACTGACATTTTCCCGGCTTGTCCGAAATGGTAGTGCATTGGCAGCTGGGGTCGCAGGAGCAGACGTACTTTCCGGTCAGACTGACGGTCTTGACGGGCTTTCCACACCCGCATTTGCCTGGGTCGTTCTTGTCGCGCTCGCAGCTGCACCCGGTGCCGCAGCGACAGAAAACGCCGGAGGATTTCTCGATGGCCAGCAGGTGCATCGCCGCCAGTTCCTGTCCGCACTCGCACTTTCCGGCTCGCGCGGAAACAGTAGTGCAACTGCAGTCATCTTTGCAGTTGCAGACATAGTAAAGGCTGCTATGATCTCCACTCTCCTGCTTCACCGCCATCCCGGTGAGCGCAAAGAGAAACAACACACTGAGTGCCAGCGCAACAGATCGTTTCATAGATCCTCCTCAAGCAGATTCAGCGGAAAAGTAGCACGCAGGGGCTGCCTGCGCAACTCCACCATCGCGGCTTCCTTCAGTCTGCGAAGATTCCCCGGGCGAGAGACTTGAGCCCTGCCGCTATCGCTTTCCCGATATTCCTCATCAGGTCACGGCTTCCGTTGACGAGATAGATACGCGGCGTCAGGGCCCAGAGTTGTTCCGCCACGCGCCGCTCCCGCGGAGGTGCAAGGCCCCGCCTGGCAAACTCATCAATAAACATCGGCAGAACCTTGTCCGAGAGGCGCAATGCGGTGTCGACAACAAACAGGGACAGGTCCGGCTGGAGAAAACTCAACCTGTCGCAGAATGCCGTAATCTCGTTGGATGCAAGGTTCCTGGGCGGCGACGACTTCAGTTCAAGGTAGATCAGCTTTCCTTCCGCTGCCGCCACGACATCGAGGTCGCCCCCGATACCCCTGGTGTGGAGCCTGACACCCGTCACCACGTCAAACCCATAGCGCCGTTGGAGTTCCCTTGCAACGTACCATTCCAGCGTGCCCCCGAAACTCCTCGCGGCCCGTTTCAGCTTGTACCTGCCGTGTGGCATCCGGTCGGCAAGCCCCAGTTCCACCAGCTCCTCTGCATGACTTTCCGCCTGAGTCCGGCTGATGTAGCGTGTCGTCTCCTCGGGTCGGAATCCTTCGGGCTTCTGGATCGCTCCTCGCAGGAAAAGCCGGAACGCATAATGACCAAGCCGGTCCGTAAGCCGCTCTGCAAGCTGCTCGTCCATCTCGAGCGGAAACGGCACGTCTGCTGCCGTGTTCTCAGGCCGCAGTCCACGGCGCACCAGCATCCTCATCGCCTCTCCCGCCAGTGGCGCGGGTGCTGCTTTTTTCGACGGAAGCGCCGCGGCCGCCGCAATTTCAAGTTCACGAGCCCCAGGTTTCTTCTTCATCCAAGCCGGCTGACAGTGTCGTTGTCAGGATTATAGCCGCTGTGCAGTACATTCTTAAGCTTTGAGTCTCCCGTTGTTCGAGTTAAACTCCAGAATTGAAGTGACAAAGGAGCGAATCGCCTTGACGAAGTATTTGTCCGAATCGGGAGTTTGTGCCGCCTCTGGTCTTCTGCTGATGGCTCTGCTGTTTCTGCCGGCCGGAATGCAGGCCGCGGATCTGGCGCGTGAAATCCAGGACAGCCTGGTTGCTCCGTGCTGCTGGTCGCAGCCGGTCTCACAGCACGACTCCGAAATAGCCCACCAGATACGCCACGAAGTGAGCGAAATGGTCTCGGCGGGGAAGAGCCGCGACGAAATCCTCAATTTCTACGTGGCTGCATACGGCGAGCGTATTCTGGTCGCCCCCCGCGCCACAGGCTTTAACCTGCTTGCCTATATACTGCCCTGGGTTGCGCTGATTGCCGGAGTATGGTTTGTGGTCGCATTGCTCAAGAAGATGCGATCACCTGCTTCATCACCAGTCGCGGCGGCAGCGCCGGACTCGCGATACAGCTCGTTAGTCGAGAAGGAAATCAAGGATCTGGACGATTAAGCGGTGTGACTGTCGACGGGTTTCAATAGGAGCCGATATCAATCCAGTGCGCAAGGACGAAGCTCCCGGGACGTTTAACCAGCAGTTTGAAGAAATCGTGCGGCGGTTTCCCGACCGGACCGCGTTCAGGCTCAAGACTCCTGACGGCTACCCGAAGGTAACCTATCGCGAGGCGTATCATCAGGCGCGAGGCGTTGCCCTCGGCTTCATGGCTCTTGGCATTAAGCCCGGAAGCCGTGTTGCTATCCTGTCAGAAAACAGGCCGGAATGGGTCATCGCCTATCTCGGAATCTATCTCTCGGGCACGATTGCCGTTCCGCTCGACACCCAGATATCCCCTGCCGAATGGCTTCGGCTGATCGATGATTCAAATCCGGAGGTTGTCTTCGTCAGCGGACTGCTCCTGCCGAAACTTCGCGACGCACTCAAGGAGGTCGAGTCGAGGCGCCGCCTCATTTCCTTTGATCCGATCCCCGAAGAGAGTGATGCCCGAGCGGAACTCCAGGGTTTCATCGACTGGGCGTATTCACTCCCGGATGTTCCCGAATTGCCCGAGTGCCGGCCCGAGGACGTGGTCACGATCATATACACGTCCGGGACGACAGGCACGCCCAAAGGGGTGATGCTCACCCAGTCCAACATCATGAGCGAACTCCGTGCCATCTTCGGGGCGCTCTATGCCGACGAAAACGATGTGCTTCTGTGCCTTCTTCCCCTGCAACACGTGCTGGCATCGGTCATAAACGTCCTGGTTCCTCTTTATCTTGGAGGTCAGGTTGTGTTTGCCGATACGCTGAAACGTTCCGAGATTCTCGAGGCGCTGAAGGAAGCCGGCATCACGATTCTGGCCACGGTGCCGCAGTTCTTCTATCTGTTTCACAACCGGATCCAGGACGAGCTGTCGAAAAAGCCTCGGCCGGTTCGCACGCTATTTCGCTACATGCTCCGGGTCAACCGCTTCAGCATGCGTTTTTTGAGGATCAATCTCGGGAAGACCTTTTTTGCGAAAGTACATGCCGGCTTCGGTGACAGTCTGCGGCTGTTCGTGAGCGGCGGATCCTCCTTCGATCCCAAGGTGGCGCAGGACTTCCACGATATGGGATTCACAATCGTCCAGGGGTACGGGCTGACCGAGACGACGGGCGCCTGCACTGTGACGCGGGTGGAAAACAATGTCATCGGATCCGTCGGACCGCCTCTCCCCGGCGTTGATACAAAGATCCTGTCTCCTGACGAAGCCGGGATCGGTGAAATCCTGATCCGCGGCCCTATCGTGATGAAAGGTTATTACAGGAACCAGGCCGCGACCGATGAGGTTCTGAAGGACGGTTGGTTCCATTCGGGAGATCTGGGTCGCTTCGATGACAAAGGAAATCTGTTCATCACCGGCAGGGAGAAGGAAGTGATCGTGCTCCCCAGTGGGAAGAACATCTATCCCGATGAACTGGAAACCCACTATCTGCAGACCCCGTACATCCAGGAAATCGCCGTCATCGGCGTCAGCAACTCGCAGGAAAGGGGAGATCGCCTGCATGCCGTGGTTGTGCCGAATTTCGAATACCTCAAAGCGAAACGCATTGCCAACGCGCGCGAGGCTCTCAGAGACCAGATCGCGCGCCTGTCGAATCAGCTGCCAAAGTACAAGCGCCTGATGAGCTACCAGGTGCAGGGCGAGCCACTTCCGAGAACGACGACGCGAAAGATCAAGAGAATCGAACTCAGGCGGCTCGTCGAAAGCGGGCAGCTGCAGGGAGCTGAAAACGGGTTCGCTCCTGCGGCGCCTGCCGTTGAAGACCAGGCAATGATGGAGTCTGCGGTCGCGCGGGAAGTACTGAAATGCCTGAGAGAAACCTACCGGCGTCCTATGCCGATCGATTTGAATATGAACCTGGAGCTCGACCTTGGTTTCGACTCGATGGAGAGGGTTGAGCTGCTAGCCAGCCTCGAGCAGGCGCTGGATATTGAGCTTCCAGATGATCTCGGCGCGGAGATTTTCACGGTACGGGACCTGATTGTCAGGCTCGAAGGCGAAGCCGGTGCTGTCGCGCGTGGCGGGACTTCCGGCCGCCAGTCATGGGCCCAGATTCTTTCCAGCGAGCCGTCCGAAGAAACCAAAGCTTCCCTCCGGCTGTCAGGGCCGGCCATGACATTCCTCAAATACGTTGCGCTCAGGCTGATAAAATTCCTGATCCTGTACCCTCTCCTGCGCTTCGAGGTGCGTGGCTTGGATAGACTTCCGCGGAAAGGCCCCTATCTTCTCTGCCCAAACCATCAAAGCTATCTCGATGCGGTCATCATCTCGGCGGCCCTGCCGTACGGAATCCTCCGTGACACGTTTTTTGTCGGTTACAGTGCCATATTCAGCGGAAGACTGATGAAGATGGTAGCCGCACTCACCAACACGATTCCCGTGGATCCCGACGCCCATCTTTTGCGGGCCATGAAGGCCGGTGCTTACGGCCTGAAGAAAGGGCACATACTGTGCATCTTTCCGGAAGGGGGGCGATCTTTCGACGGAGAACTACAACCGTTTAAGAAAGGGGCTGCCATTCTGTCAAGGGAACTGTCCGTCCCCATGACGCCGGCAGCCATCGAGGGAACACACAAGGTCTGGCCGCGCGACAGCATGCGGATCCGCCCCCACAAAGTCACTTTGGAATTCGGCAATCCGCTCCTTCCTTCTCCGTCAAGGGCTGCCGAGGAAGACCCATACCAGGCTGACACGGAGGAGCTTCGCAAGGTCATCGCGTCGATGCTGAACCGTCGCGATTGACTGGCTGAACGGCAGCCTCTATCATGCTGCGGATATCCGGGCAGAGGAAAACTATGATGAAAACGCGCTGGTGGTTGTGTCTGACACTCATTGTCACTTTCAGCGTCGGCATACCGGCCGTGGTTCAGGAGACCACGCCGGCGGAACTGCTGAAGACCGCGGAAGATATGGTGCAGACAGCCGCGCGGTTACGTGGGCTCGAGCCCAAGAGCCGGATCACGAAGGGAATCAAGAGCCGTGATGAGATATCGCAGTTTCTGAACCAGCGTGTGAAGGAGGAATACAGCGAGAGCGAGATCCGGGAAGAAGAGAAGTTTTTGCGGAAGCTTGGACTCATTCCCGCCTCGATGGATTACCGGGAATTCGTTTTGAAGCTGCTCACCGAACAGGTGGGAGGATTCTACGATCCTAAGCAGGAGTCGCTGTTTATTGCGTCGTGGCTCCCGCCGGAAGAGCAGAAGCCGGTTCTGATCCACGAACTCGTCCACGCTCTTCAGGATCAGCACTTCGATGTGCAGAAGATCATCGAAGACGACCGCAAGGCGAACAATGACGACAGGGCGCTCGCCCACCAGGCTTTTCTTGAAGGAGATGCCGTCGCTGTCATGCTGAATTATCTGCTGGAACCGGCGAAAAGAACCTTTGATCAGGTGCCGGAGCTGGACAAGAAGCTGCGCATGATGCAGGTTTCCGCACAGACCCAGTACCCGGTATTCAAGAGCGCACCCCAGTATCTCCAGGAGACCCTGATCTTTCCTTACGGATACGGGGCCTTCTTCTTACAGCAGGTGTGGCTTCACAATCCGTCCTGGACGGCAGTCAACAGGATTTATTCGGACCTTCCCGACTCGACCGAACAGGTGTTGCACCCGGAAAAGTACCTGGTCGAGCGCGACAGACCCAAACCGGTGGACCCGGAGAGTACAGTTTCGGCGCTGGGGGGGAACTGGAAGACGACATACCGTAACGTTCTCGGCGAGTTCTCACTGGGCCTTCTCCTCAATCAGCACTTGAGCGGCGAGCGTTCCCGGAGATCGGCTGCAGGATGGGGCGGAGACCAGGTTTTGCTGCTCGAAGACGAAGCGGGGAGAAACGCGGTTGTTGTCTGCACAGTCTGGGACAACCTCGCCGAGGCGCAGGAGTTCTTTTCAGACATGCAGGAATGGCTGCAGAAGAGATTCCCGGCAGGGAAGCCGCAAAGTACACAAACGGAATTCTCAATTACTGAAAAAGGGGAGACCCACGCGCTGCGCCAGGAAGGGACCGCGGTGCAGTTGGTCATTGGATTCCCGCAGGAAGTCAGCCCCTTCAGGACACGCGCCCGGTGACTGGTCGACCGACGGTTCATGTTGCGAGGGAACGGTTCAGATTCTGACGACGTTTGTTCCGGACCGCCGGTCGTGAAGACATCGGTTCTCCCGGTCAAACAGCCCGACGAGCAGGCCGATTCCCAGTCCGAACACCGACGCCAGAAAGATGCAGCAGCGCCCGAAAAGCTGTAATACCGATGGACGGGTGTTGCCGTTTCCAACTACACGCAGGTCGGTGATCATCATCCCGACAGTCTGGTTGGATGCGGCCAGAAAAAACAGCGAATAGACAAAATAGTTCAGAATAAACAGGCTGGACAGATTAACAAGGCTCACGTTATCCAGCTCGACAATCCTGGCAAAATAGTCGGCTGCGAGGAGGAAAACTCCGGTACATAGCAGAATCAGGATGAAGTCTATGAGTCCTGAAAGGGTGCGGGACAGCAGTATCAGTTTTCCTTCGTGATTGAATGAGGGCCTGGCGGAGGGGATCTCGATGTCGAGCATGTCCTCCGCCTGCGCAGGCCGCAGCGAGACAGCGTTGTCGATCAACCGGCGAATTTCATCCGGACTATCCTCCGGGTGCGGCTTCTCCTCCGGAATCGGCTGCAGCTGGATCTGCCGCGGCGCGGGAGGCGACGGTGTCCTGGGTTTTCGCGGCGGCATCTTCTCCAGCAGCTTTGCCTGCAGTATACTCACGTCCTCCCGCTGCTTTTGAACCGGGGGAGACGCGGATGTATCGTCCGGCGAAGAGGCCTGAGCCTTTTTCTGTTTGATGGCATTGAGCCGCTGCGATAATTCCTGTTTCCAATCCGGCCGCTCACTCTCCTGCTGAGTTTCGCCCTCAGAGTAATCGATCCTGATCGCGCCGGTGAAAGCGGCCGTTTGTGTCTCCATCTCCGGAGGAGGGTTCTGTGGCACGACTGCATAGCCGCAGACGAGACAGACTCCTGTGGAGCTGATCTCGTCGCTATCGCATTGCGGACAACCCATTAGCTGGTCTCCTGCTCATCGAATCTGCTCATTAATTGCCGCGGCGCCTGTGTCTGCAAAGGACCGGTTCGATTATATTCCAGCCCCGTCGAAACTGGCAACGATCGGTTTCCACCTCTTTGTGTTGTTTTCAGCGGTATCTGATATACTTGCTCCCGGAGAGCAGAAACTCATATGACAATCAGGAAACGGTCGGCGCTCATTATCGCGCTTGTGGCAGTCGGCCTGGGGCTGTACGGAGCAGCGCGGCAATACTCTCCGTTGCTCGTTTTTCATGTCGTGGAGCAGTCATTGATCCAGAAAGCACCCTCAGGTCCCGATGGCGACGTCCTTCGCGAGCGATTCCACCAGTTCATATCGGCGGCTCCGGACAAGCATTCGCGGATGGACCGACTTTTGCGGGTTTCCGCATATCTGGAAAAAGTGCAGCATCCAACGGTTCAGCAGTTGAATGAACTGCTGGCGGTGGACGAACCGAATCAACTGTAGCCGGAGAAATACTGCCATTTACGGAACCTTTTCCGACTGCAGGATGTCTTATAAAGAGGGCACGTGTTACGTTCAGGTGCGGACGTGGATAGGATTATGTATCCTGATGAACTGGCACTGCATGACGATAAGAGTGCAGTGAGTCAAAGGGGCGCCCTTGAGCGGGCCGGCTCGAGGGTCGATTTGACCTTTGAAGAACTGTTTGAGCGTTACAGCTCAATGGTTTTCAGTTTGGTATATCAGATTCTGGGTGACCGGGAAGAGGCGCTTGATGTGTCGCAGGACGTGTTTTTCACGATCTACCGGAAAATCGGTTCATTCAGGGGCGAATCTTCCATAAAAACATGGATTTATCGAATTGCCGTCCACAGGGCGGCAAACCGCTGCCGCTGGTGGAGCCGGTTGCGGCGCCGGGGCACGGTCTCGCTGGAAGAGCATCTATCCAGGAACTCAGAGGGGGATATCTACCGCAGCCTGAGGTCGGACGCCCAGTCCCCTGAAGACGCTCTTCTGATCCAGGAGGAACATAGAGAAGTGGAGCGGATGCTGCTCCAACTCCCCTTGCAGCAGAGGGTTGCTGTCATCATGAAAGATATCGAGGGACTGTCGTACGAGGAAATCGCCGAAGCCATGCAAATTTCGCTCGGCACCGTCAAGTCCCGCATAGCGAGAGGACGTGAAGTTCTTAAACGTAATTTCAGGGAAGCGATGAGCTGAGCCAGAGGTTGCCAATGTTATGCGAAAAGGCATTGCCATTGCTGTCGGAATATTTTGACGACGTTCTGGATCCGCAGACCGCGATCCAGATCTCTCAGCATCTTGGCCAATGCATCCGTTGCCGGAGAGAGTTCGACGGTCTCTCGTCCGTACACAAGAGATTGCAGGCGCTCCATAGGGTTGCGGCGCCCGCTTATCTGAACAGTCTGGTCCGCCACAAGATCGAGAAAAGAACCCGGGATTCATGGCGCGTGCGGTTGCGGGAGGATATCGAGCGCCGCTGGTCGAAAATCCGTACGCTGGAGGGAATGTGGTACGTCACCAGGGCTTTGGGGACAGTCATGGCATCGCTGTTCTTCGTTCTTATTACCAGTGCCATCACCCCGTATTACATGAATGTCAATGCGCCGGTGCGCGATCTCAATTTTCCTCCGGATTACAGTCATCAGGTTGCTGTTAACCTGATGAAGAAGCTGGGGATTCCAACCCTGGCACAGAGACAGATTGCGTGGCGCGATGCGGCCATCAGTGACCTTTATTTCTCCCAGTTCGGGGAAGCGATTTCGAGCACACCCAAAGACGATGATTTTTCGGTTGTGACCAGAATCGACCGGAGCGGTTCGGCACAGATTCAGAATGTGCTCCAGTATCCTGCGGACGAGAATCTGTTGAACAACTTCAATGCGATGATCACCACTGCGCGCTGGCGTCCTGCCAGCCGGAACGGACAGGTGATCAGCTCGCACCTGGTGTGCATGGTCAGCAAGATTTCAGTCGACAACTAATCATCGAGGTCCGGGGTCAGCTCCGGCTCTAGTGCAGAAAGATATAGCGCAGGACGAACAACGCCGCGAATAGGTAAACCAGAAAGTGCACCTCACGCCCGCGCCCGGTGATCAGCTTCATCAGTGAATAAGAGATAAAACCGAAAGCAATCCCTTCAGTGATGCTGAAGGTGAACGGCATCAGCACCATTGTCAGGAATGCGGGAACCGCCTCGGTCGCGTCTTCCCATCGAATCCTGCTGACGCTCCGCATTATCATGCTTCCGACCACAATCAGGGCTGGTGCAACGACCGGATAGATCCTGATTCCCCCTTCAAGCTGGTACCCGTCTCCGACCATCCTCGACAAAGGATAGAAGAATATGCCGGCCAGGAGCAGAATGCCTGTCGCGATACTGGCAAGACCCGTCTTTCCGCCTTCAGCAACTCCGGCCGCGCTCTCCACATATGCGGTTATGGTAGATGTCCCCATACACGCCCCCGCGACCGAACCCAATGCGTCGGATGAAAGAGCCTCCTTGGCTCGGGGAAGTCTGCCATTGACCAGGAGGCCTGCCTGATTGCTGACACCCACCAGAGTTCCCACCGAATCGAACAAAGCGAGGAAGAAAAACACGAAGATGACGCTGACAAGCCCGAGATCAAATGCTCCCGCGATGTCCAGCTTCATCAGGGTTGGAAGAACCGAAGGTGCCGAATCCACGATTCCGTCGTATTTCACGACTCCCAGCGGCAATCCCGCCAGCGCGGTGGCCAGTATTCCCCCCACGATCGCCCCTCGTATCCGCAGCGCCATCAGGCTTACGGTGACCAGAAGGCCGAAAAGCGCCAGGAGAACCGGCCGGGAGGTCAGATCGCCGAGACTTACGATTGTCCCGGCTGATGCGACCACTATCCCTGACCACTGGAATCCTATCATCGCAATGAAAAGCCCGATTCCAGCGGCTATCGCTTCTTTGAGAGCCGCAGGCATTCCGTCGATCAGTTTTTCGCGAAAACCGAAAAAGGAGAGAGAGAAGAACAGAGCGCCGGAGATGAAGACTGCGCCAAGCGCTTTCTCCCACGGGACCCCCATCTCGAGCACCACCGTATAGGCGAAGAAAAAGTTCTGTCCCATTCCGGGCGCAAGCGCGATCGGGTAGTTGGCATATACGCCCATCAGGAAGGTCGCAAATGCGCTGGCGACGCAGGTCGCGACCAGCACCGCTCCAAAATCCATCCCGCAGGCGGAAAGGACTGTCGGCTGCACGAAGATTATGTAGGAAAGCGTCATGAATGTGGTGACGCCCGCAAGGACTTCGGTCTTTACATCGGTGCCGTTCTCTTTGAGTCTGAACAGTCTCTCAATCATAGCGAGTGCCGGGAAGACAGCACTAATTTACTATTTCATAAGAGTGTTTGCAGCCCCTTTTCAACTTTGCCCGACCTGTGAGATCCGTTGAGCATTCTGATTTCCGATGTGCTCAGGAAACGCCATTCCCCTACCTGCAGGCCTTCGAGGCTGCACGGGCCGATGCGGGTTCTGACCAGTTTAAGCACCTTGAGTCCGACCGCCTCGAGGAGACGCCGCACCTCGCGGTTTTTTCCTTCGGTCAAAACTATTTCGAGCCAGCTGTATTTGCCGCGATCTTCAATGCGCCTGATGCTGTGGGGGCGAGCCACGTCTCCGCGTTTCAACTTCAATCCCCTGCCCATCGTTTCGATAAGCTCGTCGCTCACCAGCGTGTTCGTCTTAACGATATAGGTCTTGGGTACACCGGATGCCGGGTCGGTAACGTGGTTGGCGAACTCTGTGTCGTTGGTGAGGAGAAGCAGACCGGACGTATCTTTGTCGAGGCGCCCAACCGGCGACACCCAGGGAATCTCCGGGCCGAGACAGTCGTACACCGTCCGTCTCTTCTGGGGGTCCCGGTGGCTCGTAATCACCCCTTTGGGTTTGTAGAACAGAAGATAGGTCTTGCGTGCTTTCCTGATGCGGTCTCCGTCGACATGGATCGTATCGACGCGCGGATTGATCCACCGATCGGGATCGCGGACGACGCCGCCGTTGACTTTGACGCGTCCGGAGAGGATCGCTTTGCGGGCGTCGGTGCGCGAAGCAAGGCCAAAGCGTGACAACACCCGGTCGAGGGTCATGGCAGTCTTGGTCTTCATAGCGCGATTCGGATCAGGACGCGTCCCACATTCTGCGCAGGAGATGGCGGCTGTGTTCAAGGTAATGCCGGTCGGGGGAAAAGACTTCCAGTGTTATCGTCCCGTCGTAACCGGTCGCCTTCAGAATCTTGATTATCCGTGCGATATCCATGGTTCCGGCGCCGAGCGGCAGATGAAGGTCGGCCTCCCCGCCTTTGTTGTCATGCAGGTGCACGTGACGCAGCCGGTGGCCATGTGCCTCCAGGATCGCTTCGGCATTCCCGGGTACAGGACTGAGGTTGCAGTGCCCTATGTCCAGATGCAGTCCCACGTCCGGGAGCGCCTCGAGCAGGATCCCCAGGTCAGCCGCCGAGTTGAAATGCTTCCCCGGGATGTTCTCTATCATGATTCCCACTCCCACCCTTTTCCCGTGCGCCAGCAGTTCATCGAGCGACTGGATGTTTCTGTCAATGAGAAACTGCTTCAGGTGGAGCGGGGCGTCGGTATCGGGGTGTATGTTCATCCAGCGGGCGCCGACTTCCGCAAAGATTTCAAGGCAGCGGACAAACTCAGCCAGTGCCGTCCGCCGCAATTCCTCGAAGGGACTGGCGATAGGCAGGTAATAGGCTGTGTGGCCGACGACTCCCATCTTGTGATTTTGAAGGAGTTTCCGGATTTGTTTGGCGTCGACCTGCCATGAGGCGGCCATCGGCGGTTCAAGTGTCAGATCGATGTAATCCAGTCCAAGCTCCGCCATCCACCCGATTTCGTGGGCGACATCTGCGGCCGGATGGTTCATTGCTCCAATCAGCATTGCAGCACCCTGTCATGGCGGGGGCTCACCTGTCGGACCGAAGATCGGTTCCGAACCAGGGGCGCGTGTCGAGCAGAAACGGGCGATTGCCACGTTCCGTTCCAGTCTCTTCAGTCAGCATTCTTTCCCAAAGCCAATCTGGAAAGATATCAGCGCGCTCGGGGCTGAGCCAGCGGAAAATGGTCAGAATCGCTTTCAGCAGAGGCGCGTCGCTGCCAATGCGCCCAAGCAGATGATGCCAGTCTATTCTTGTGCCGGAATAGAACAGAAGATTGAAGATGTCCGGCCAGTCGCACCGTTCGCGCTGTATCACGTACATCTTCGCCCAGAGCAGTTCTTCGATCGGAATTGCACGCAGCGCATGGCCCCTGATAGTGATGGGCGCCCCGCGCGTTAGCCACTCCTCATCCACTACTGAACGACGGTTGGGCATGGACCAGATCACGTCGACGATCTGCTGGCTCTCGCCCACGGAGCGGTGGATCCAATTGCGGTCGTATGCCATCCGGGAATAGTAATCGTGCATTCCACAACTCTCGATGATCCGGATCATCTCTTCCTTTTCTGAAGGCAGAACGTAGATGTCGAGATCCTTCGTGTTGCGCAGATGTCCGGTATAGGCGGCAAGGGCGAACGCGCCTCCGAGCGCGAAACGCACGACGGCCCTTTCCGCCTTAGTCAGGACAGGTTCGTAAACTCTCCAGTCATCATCGGATACTGTTCCGTGCCAGACCGTGCCTGTCGGATCCGCATTCATTCAAAACCACCTCTCAGCCTTCGGGCGGGGTTAATGAAATTATGCAAGATATTCTCCCATTCCTGCCGTCACGCCGAGCCGTGCCTGCGTAATCTGTGGAAGCAGCACTAATATGCAGTATTATTGTAGAGCTGTATTACGGGTGCGGTCCCGCGCGAAAGGAGGCCATATGCAACGTCGCCGCTTGAATATCCTTCTCATTACTTCGATCCTGCTGGTACTCGCGTGCAGCGGCTCTCAGTCCGCTCAACCGCAAGCGACGGTGGCGGAAGCGGAGAAATTCATCGAGGAAACGGAAAGACTTCTGGCCCGGCTCTCGGAGAAGGCTGCGCGGGCGGCCTGGGTGCAGGCCAACTTCATTACAGAGGATACCGAGATAATCGCCTCACAGGCCAACCAGGAGTACATCGAGGTGCTGACCAGGCTTGCGTCCGAGGTAAAGCGCTTCGATGGACTGAAACTTCCGCCGGTGCTTGACCGCAAATTCATGCTGTTGAAACTGAATCTCTTCTCGCTCAGCGATCCCAAGGAACGCGAAGAGGTGGCGAAGCTCGGAACCAGTCTCGAGGCGGAATACGGCAAAGGGAAAGCGTGCGTTGACACCGGGCGGCTGGCGGGCAAGTGCCTCCCGATCGGGGAAGTAGAGCAGGTGATGGCTTCAAGCCGCGACCCGGAGGAACTCAAGAGCGTCTGGACGGCTTGGCATGCCGTCGGCGCCCCGATGCGCGACAAATACACCCGGTTCATACAGCTCCAGAACAAGGGGGCGCAGGAACTGGGATTCAAGGACATGGGCGCTATGTGGCGCTCTAGGTATGACATGCCGCCCGCAGAGTTCGAGGCGGAACTCGAGCGCCTGTGGAACCAAGTCCGTCCTCTGTATGAATCCCTCCACGCCTACGTGCGAACCCGAATACAGGAGCAGTACGGCGCTCAGGCCGTCACGGAAGAAGGGATGATAAGGGCGGATCTTCTTGGAAACCCCTGGGCCCAGGAGTGGAGCAACATTTACCCTCTCGTCTCCGGCGGGGGCGGACGGCCGGGGTATGATCTGACGGCAATCCTGAAAGAAAAGAAGATAGATGAATTGAAAATGGTTCGCTACGGCGAGGATTTCTTCAAGTCGCTCGGCTTTGCCCCGCTGCCTCAGACCTTCTGGGAGCGCTCACTGTTTGTCAAACCTCGCGACCGTGAAGTCGTATGCCACGCCAGCGCCTGGAACCTGGACTTCAAAGACGACCTCCGGCTGAAAATGTGCATCGAGATACGGGATGAGGATTTCATCACAATCCACCACGAACTGGGGCACAACTTCTACCAGCGCGCATATAACCACCTTCCGATTCTCTTCCAGGAAGGGGCAAATGACGGCTTCCATGAGGCAATCGGAGATACCGTTGCGCTTGCCATCACTCCCGAGTATCTGCACAAGGTGGGATTGCTTACGTCCATACCCAGATCAGACGACACGGCGCTGCTGCTCCGCAGAGCGCTCGATAAGGTCGCTTTCCTCCCATTCGGGCTGATGATCGATCAGTGGCGCTGGAAAGTGATGGATGGATCGCTGAAGCCTTCCGATTACAACAGGGGATGGTGGGAACTGCGCGAAAAATACCAGGGAGTGACTGCGCCCGTTGCCCGCTCCGAAAAGGATTTCGATCCCGGCGCGAAGTATCACGTGCCGGCAAACGTCCCATACACCAGGTACTTTCTGGCGCACATCCTTCAATTTCAGTTCTATCGCGCCCTCTGCAACGAGGCCGGATACAAGGGACCGCTTCATCGCTGCACTTTTTATGACAACAAACAGGCGGGAGAGAAGCTCAAAGCAATGCTGGAAATGGGGGCGAGCAGACCATGGCCGGAGGCTCTGAAGGCCATGACCGGTGAGACCAGAATCGACGCACAGGCTCTTCTGGATTACTTTGCACCGCTCAAAGAGTGGCTCGATGCGCAGAACGCCGCGGCAAATGTGATGCCGGGATGGAACACCCGCAGAACCGCCACGGCTGGAGGCCGGTAACCTTTCATGTCTGAACTCGGGACGATGCAGGCGGAACTGCGCACCGCCGCTGACCCTGCGAGGGCGCGGTTTCTCGCGCGCTTCTTCAAGACCGGCCCGGGAGAATACGCAGAGGGCGACCTGTTCCTCGGCATTACTGTCCCGGCGGTCAGGAAGATTTCCAGAAAACACCGGCAGGCGCCGGAGCAGGACGTCGTGCAACTGCTGGCTTCTCCCTATCATGAAGAGCGTCTGTTGGCTCTTCTCATCCTGGTCGAGCAGTACCGGCGCGGAGACCCGTCGCGGAAGCAGGCTATCTTTGAGCTGTATCTTTCCTGCATCTCCAGGGTCAACAACTGGGATCTGGTGGATATTACCGCCCAGCACATCATCGGCAGTCACCTGTACGGAAAGGACACGTCGATTCTGACGCGGCTTGCCCGCTCTGAGAACCTGTGGGAACGGCGGATCGCGATGCTTTCGACCTACTACTTCATCCGTCGCGGAGAAGCCGACGAGGCCCTACGGATAGCAGGCATGCTGGTCAATGACAGCCATGACCTGATCCACAAAGCCGTCGGGTGGATGCTGCGTGAGGTGGGCAAGCGCTGCTCAGTCGGGATCGAATGCCGTTTCCTGGACCGGCATGTTGCATCGATGCCGCGCACGATGCTTCGCTACGCGATCGAGCTTTTTCCGGAGAATCTGAAAGCCCATTATCTGAGCAGAAAGGAAGCCGCCGGTGCCGGCGTGCTCAGTCGAAGACGGTCGGCCGGCCGCAGTTCTGAAGCGCCGCAAAGGCATCGTTGATATGGCGCAACGTCGTTCGCTCCCCGGACAATTCCGAGGGAACGGCGCCGCGGCTGAAAAAAGCGACTTCCGTCGTCTCGTTGCTGGGCCTCGCCTCGCCATCCAGGATCTCGCACAGAAAGACTATCTTGAAGGCATGGAAGACTTCGAAAGGATGGCGGCGATTGGCGTCGTATATCCCGATGACTTTTTGTGCTTTGACGCGGAATCCCGCCTCTTCCCAGGCTTCGCGCTCTGCCGCTCGTGCGGGAGTGTCTCCAACGTCGGCCCACCCTCCAGGCATCGTCCATCCGCCGTCGTTTCTTTCACGGACCATCAGCAGCTTGCCGTCCCGGAAAACTGCGGCGCGCACATCGATTTTAGGAGTTGCGTAGCCGATCTGCGAATTGAATGCGGATGCCAGCGGCAGGAAATCGATTCCAGTCCCGCTGCTGATCATCTCGGCCGCTATCTGCATCAGGCGACGGCAGCGGTCGCGCTGAAAATCATCAGTGGCATAGTGACATTCGGTTTGTGCAAGAGCCTGGATTTCACGGGCCCACTCCAGAAAACGAGGTCCTGCTTCCTTATCCATCACAGGCCTCCCCCGGCGAATCTGTCGGTTGAGGCGACAAGGGCCCGGCTGTTGGGCGGCTCGAAGGCGCTGTGCCCGCTGTCGGGAGTGATGAGTAGCTCGGCCTCGGGCCATGCCCGGTGCAGAGCCCACGCGCTGGTCAACGGGCAGATCACGTCGTAGCGACCTTGGACTATAATGCCCGGGATATGCCGTATCTTCTTCACATCTTGCAGAAGCTGATCATCGGACTGGAGAAATCCACGGTTTACGAAGTAGTGGGCTTCGATTCTGGCGAAGGCCAGGGCGAACTGATCCTCTGCAAAATGCCCTGCGAAGTTCTCGTCGGGTATGAGTCGTGACGTTTTGCCCTCCCACCAACTCCAGATCCTTGCCGCCGCCAGCCTCACCTGAGGATCAGCCGAGGTCAGGCGCCTGTGGTAGGCAGCCAGCAGGTCTCCACGCTCGTTTTCCGGAATGTGACGGACGAACGCTTCCCACGCATCCGGGAAAAGCTCTGAAGCGCCGTGCTGGTAGAACCAATCGATTTCCTGCCTGCGAAGAAGGAAGATCCCGCGCAGGATCAATTCGGACACATGCGCAGGATGTGTTTCGGCGTAGGCGAGTGCCAGGCCAGAGCCCCAGCTGCCGCCGAACACCTGCCATGTCCTTATTCCGAGATGAACCCTGAGCTTTTCAATGTCGGCGACGAGGTCCCATGTCGTGTTCTCCTCGAGGCTTGCATACGGCATGCTCTTTCCGCAGCCGCGCTGGTCAAACAGAACAATCCTGTATCTGTCGGGGTTGAAGAAACGCCGCTGTCTCGGCTCGCTTCCTCCACCGGGACCGCCGTGAAGGAACACGACAGGCTTTCCCTTGGGATTTCCACTCTCTTCAAAATAGATTTCGTGCAGATCGCTTACCTTGAGTGTTCCGGTCTTGTAGGGCTCAATCGGAGGGTATAGCCACGTGAGAGGATCTTTGAGATACGACATCTGCTGACCTCCTTGAGGTATGGGCGTCTTCATGGCGCGCTATTATGTTACCTGTATGCCGCCCCGATGTCGAAGATGAGCGACAGACCGGCCCGTATCCGCAAACCGCCCGGCACAGAAGTGCCGGAGGATTTTTCAGGGAAAATCTCCTCGTTCCTCAAAAATACGAAGATGACTATGGATTTCGGGATGCGGCAATCATAGTATTAAGTAAGCAGTTGCAGCGGTTGCGCCCGGACGGTCCGGTGCAGGATCGCCGGTTTTGACGGGCACGGCAATTGCAGTAACGCATCTCAACCATTTTCGGCAGCACTCCCTGGCGCTGCCGCGAAGAGACCGCAATCAGCTCTATCCAAGGTTTTGATTTCGGTCGGCACAATTCCCCCCGGAAAACTCGGCGGTTGGGTACGGAAGGGAGGCTTCACGTGTATCGGAGACTTTTCTTGGGGATGGTGTTTCTGTCGATCCTGGGCCCTCTGGCATTTGCTCAAATGAGGCCGCCCTCTTTTCCCGGCGCATCAAGAGGTCCGTTGGGGGGATGCCGGGACATCGCGGTGGAGGTGACCGACATGATGGGGGCCGCGATCATGGGAGCGGCGGTCTCGACGCAGGACAGCGGGATCGAGATGACGACTGATTCCAACGGCGTGGCGGACATTCCCTGCAGGGCGGTCAACGGAATGATGCCGATGGTAGAAGTCCGTGCCAACGGGTTCCACCCGGAGCGCGTTGCCCTCACACCCGACATGAACTTCCGGTACACCGTGAGACTGAATAGAAAGAACCCGCCGAACGTTTCGGGCTCGAATACCATAAGCGTGGATGAGCTGTACCCTGATGTTCAGCAGAAATCACTGCGGTTGCAGGAGCAGGCAGCCAAGGCGCTTGCGATCAGGGACTATGAGGGGGCACGCAGGCTGTACCTCGAAGCTCTGCAGCTGACGCCGTCGTCGCCGATCATATCGAACAACCTGGGAGTGATTTCGCTGCATCTGAAGGACCTGGACTCAGCCGGAAAGTGGTTTCAGAAGGCGGCCGAAGAGGCCCCGTACAAGCCCGACATCCTGGGGAACCTGGGGCTTGTCCTCTGGATGCAGGGCCGGATGGACGAAAGCTACGATTCGCTCAAGAAGGCATTGGTCTACGGCTACGAATCGAATCTGGCGCACTACATCCTCGGGACCGTCGGGCTCAGAAAAGGCGAAAGCGAAGCGGCCGTTCAACACCTCAAGAAGGCCTCTCGCGACCGTTTTCCGCAGCGTGATCTGTACCTTTCCATCGCACTGCGCAACTGCGGCAAGACCAAAGATGCGGATGCCAGCTTCCGGGATTTCCTCAAGCACAACCCGGCTCCGCTGATGGCTGCTTCGCCTCGGAATACCCGTTCCGCGTCGCCTTCCTCGGTGGCGCTGCGGTAGCCGTCTATTGCCGGAGGTAGACCAGCTTCTGTTCCGTCGGCATGAAACCGTAGGTGGTGATTTTCAGCGTCAGCCGTCGACCGTCCTTGGAAAGACTGTATTCCTTTTTCATCTCGGTGGTAAAGCGGGTGGACTCTGTCTTGATGTGGATCTCGACCTTGTTTTTCTTGAGCTTTGCCGAGGTCGTCTGCTTGTTTGTGGTGTCTGAATTCATGCCCTTAACGAGCTCGAGCCGTTCCTCGCCGTCGAGAATGAAGTTTTCGACGATCGCCGGCCCGGCTACGCCGTTAGTGCTGATCACATTCGTCATCTGAACCTCACGGTTCTCATGCCGGATGGTGAGAACGCTCTGGGTTGAAGCCTGGGGAGGCTTGGCCATTCTTCCTCCCCCGGGTCCGCCCATTCCCGGTCCGCCGAAACCTCCGCCGGTCATACGCGGAACAGGGTCGCTGTTCTTGACGTCCTGCACCCAGGTACCTGAAAAACCTTGTTGCTGGTCGTCTGACCGCACATCCGCCACCAGACACAGCATTACTAAGCTCAGAATCACTGACAGTCGTTTCATATCTGCCTCGCTATCGACTTAACCGTTGCCAACATAATACGGCCGATACCATTCTCGGGAAAGCTTTCCTTCAGGAAAAATTTGTCTGAAGCGGTTGCGCCGACCCTGGGTTGCGTCGAAGAGTTTAGAAGATAATGCTGATTCCGGTATTTATCAATGTCCGTTTCATGTTCTTCATGCTGATCTCGGGCGTGAATTTCACGGTTCAGTACCGCCTCTTCGTGGAGCGCCGGGTCCGTCGCTTTTTTCAGGATCCTGAGCTTCACTTCTATATTCTCATTATCTGCGTCGCAACTGTCGCGGTTGCCGCAACTTTGATTGGAAGACAGCACATCGATCTGGCGCATGCCACACGCCAGGCTCTCTTCCAGGTGGTTTCGATCACGACTACTACGGGTTTCTCGAACGCGAATTATGAACTCTGGCCATCGTTTGCGCAGCTGATCTTTTGTCGCTGATGTTCTGCGGAGGATGCACCGGATCGACTGCCGGCGGGATGAAAGTGGCAAGAGTGGTCCTCCTCACCAAGGTAGTGAGGCGGGAATTCCGGCGCATCGTGCAAAGGCGAGGGATCTTCACGGTCCGGCTCGGTGAGTCGCCGGTGGATGAAACCGCCGTCCGGGGCCTGCTGAACCTGGTCCATCTCGCCCTGATCGTGAATTTCTGTGCCTGCCTGATCCTGACTGCACTCGGGCTGGACGTGCTTACTTCGATTTCCGCAGTCGCGGCTTCAATGTTCAACGTCGGGCCCGGCCTTCACAACGTGGGTCCGTATGACAATTACGGTGCCCTGCCGCAATCGGCCAAATGGGTGCTTTCCTTCTGCATGCTGGCCGGACGCCTGGAGTTTTATTCTCTCCTCGTCCTGATCGCACCCGATTTCTGG
>Ga0209723_1001826_pt1 | contig 30959 bp, 27 predicted proteins | sample BiotimSIPDNA_2_FD_185750 | JGI IMG/M metagenome (GOLD analysis project Ga0209723, IMG submission 185750) | Anaerobic biogas reactor microbial communites from Washington, USA - Biogas_R2 time_0 SIP DNA (SPAdes) (version 2) | ecosystem: Engineered > Bioreactor > Anaerobic > Unclassified | place...
ATGCCTGGCATAGCAAAGGCGTTGCGCTCGGTGGCCTGGGCAAACACGATGAGGCTATCAAGGCTTTCGATCAGGCCATCAGCATCAATCCACAGGATGCAAAAGCCTGGTACAACAAAGGCATTGCGCTCTATGACCTAGGCAAATACGATGAGGCTATCAAGGCTTACGATCAGGCTATCAGCATCAATCCGCAGTATGCCAATGCCTGGCATAGCAAAGGCATTGCGTTCAGAGCCCTGGGCAAATACGATGAGGCCATAAAGGCTTACGATCAGGCTATCAGCATCAATCCGCAAGATGCAATCACCTGGTCCAACAAAGGCATTGCGCTCGATGACCTAGGCAAATACGATGAGGCCATAAAGGCTTACGATCAGGCTATCAGCATCAATCCGCAGTATGCCAATGCCTGGCATAGCAAAGGCGTTGCGCTCGGTGGCCTGGGCAAATACGATGAGGCTCTCCAAGCTCTCGATCAGGCTATTAGCATTAATCCGCAGTATGCCGAAGCCTGGTACATCAGAGGCGTCGTGCTCGGTATCCTAGGCAAGTACGATGAAGCCATTCAAGCTTTCGATCAGGCTATTAGCATTGACCCAAAGCTTGCCGAAGCCTGGAAAGTAAAAGGCGTCGCTCTTCGGGCGCTCGGCCGCACATCCGAAGCAGATGCCGCTTTCGCCAAAGCCGAGGAGCTGGAGAATACAACCTGATTGCATAAATTTTTTTGTGCGGTGATGCAAATGAGACAACTTTGTAATGTCTTGTCAGGCAGAATGCTGGCTGCCCTTCCATGAGGTTTACTACCTCCCAAAAGATCCCCGATCTAATGTCTCTTTTCTACTAAAAAAGGGACATTGATGTATAGGACCTCTTCCGAATAGGAGCGCAGATGGACTCCATTAAATACCTCGACACTATAGGAATAGATTCCTTGTTATCTGTCGCAAAAGACAGAGACAGGCTGATACTCCTATGCCTCTATGACCTGGGCTGCAGGGTAGGGGAGCTGGTCACCACCCGCATCTCAGACATTGATTTTCATAACGGGTTCATCAGGATTCAGAGCAGCCGGACCAAGCCTCGCCATTTCCGGGCCGCCCGGGTGAGCCAGGATACCTTACGGGCCATCCGGGAGAGCCTGCAGCCCGGCCAGGAGTGGCTCTTCCCTGGCCGGAGCTCCGGGCACCTGAGCACAAAGCCCGTTCTCCGGACCATAGACCGGCTGGCTGAAGAGGCCGGGATCCAGGAGGTCTCGCCCAGGCAGAAGCTCTCTAGAAAGAAGGTCACGCCTCACATCCTCAGGCATAGCCATGTGGTAAATGCGCTCATGGCCGGCGTTCCCGTGCCCATGATCCAGAAGCAGGTGGGGCACAAGAGGCTCTCCACCACGGAGATCTATGCCACCGTCGCGCCGGCGCTGGTAAAGGAGGCGTATGATCTGCACGGGTTCGGGCCGGCGAATGGAGTATCTAGCGGCGATTAAGCGGTCTCCTATAGGAAAATTTTATGTTATTCTCATTGTTGGTATTTAAAATGCCATAGAACCATCTGCCAGGATTCAACCAAAAACTATATCTATTAATCGTGCGTATAGAAGAAGGCCGCGTTTTGCGCTGGCAAGAACAAGGATCGAGCAGTTCGGCTGAGTTCTTAGGCCTAGGGAGGTCGATAGACGCATCCTACCGTGGATGCGCCACGGGATTCCTCGGACCTGAGAAGTGCTGCCTAAAAACAGCATTCAGGAAGGCCGAATCAATTTAAGAGGCCTAAAGATATGCACGCCGTAATGGGCGTAGTAGATATGCCTTGAGCGAGATCCGGATTCACCAAACCGGCCCAAGACGCGACACCATGCTGATGTAGAGGCAGATTACAGACCCGGCATCTGGCGGTGCTACGGGTTCCCGTGAGACGGACGCTGTGCAATAGTCCAGTGCTGTTACCGCCTCACACGCAGCAGAAAGTCGAGATCTTGGGCGGGGTCAGGCCAGTCACCAAGGTGACTCTGGCTCCTCTGAGGAGGACGCTGTGGTCAGTGTTGATTCCGCTGAGACTCGATTATGCTGTTTTTCAGATCCTATCACATTTGTTTTCAGGAGTTCTGCTGCAACAGTGTCTGCACATCCGCATGCATGCTGCCCAGCTTCTTGGTGATGGGGTGCTGCGGCCCGTACTCCTGCTCTGCCAGCATCTTGATCCGCCAGATGTCTGAAAGAAGCTTGCAGTTCAGATTCCACGTATAACAAGACCTGGTGGGGCTGTCGCTAAATCACGTAGTGAGCCTTCCACCCGTGTTGATTTTTCGGCCATTTCCGCCAGGTATTTACCGATAGCTTTTCCTTTTTCTAAGCGCCAAATCATATATCCCACTGGTGATGAAATGCCTAATGTAGCACTCATCCATGGTAAATTAAAGTAAGATGCTGTGGCCCCTTCAGCTAAGCCTATACCTACTGTAGCGATAAATTCAAAAATATCCTCCAAATACCCGCGATACAGTCTCAGCCTTAATTTTTCAACAGTAGCCTCTACAATCCTAAAGACCTCTTTTTCCTCAAGATTTCGATCCCAATAAAATGCATCGTCCAGTTTTTTCTGTAGATATGCATCTCTTGCTAGCGCAATGTTATCTACCCAAAGAGATATTCTATCTTTAGGATTATTTTCTATTAATGAATTTTTATTTATAATGTTTACGAGATAATACAAAGCCTTTGGATGCGTGCATTCGGTGACGACTTGTAGTGGATCTATATCAATTGGCAAGTATTTTCTAATAGGGTGACGTGTGCACCCTATACGTTGGACCGCCGCTATTTCTTCGTGAAATTTACCTCTAAGGATAGATGATGCAGCGAAGACTTCCCTTGCCAAATTGAAATCTTCATTAAGGTCATGGCCGTTTGACCATTTTTTAACCTGAATTGGATCTCTAGTTTTCATTAAAAGTGTTTTCAACTTCTCTTGTGAAACATCGAGTGAAAAGGATAGGCTATTTATCATTTTTTCATTGAAAAGACCATTCTGTCTTTCAGAGTGATCTACCCATGCTTCCGCGATAGCCCATTTTATCCAGCCAGAATAGCTAGCTTCCGCTTGTGTTTTTTTTATGATAGTCGGTATTTTATCTGCGTTTTCGATCAACCAATTTCGAAAAAAATTATTAGCAACTGGTACACAAATATCTCCCTGGGATCGCTGAGGCCTTACTAAGATTTGTAATTTTGCTAATGCCGTATCATAACAAGAGGTTAATGTACTATACGGAGGTGAACCCCAACGACCCGACGAAGGGGGAGGCGCAACCTCAAGTTTGTCGTATGTAATCAATCTCACAGTAGCATCGGTTATACTACTTGTTGTCCATTCATTCCAATCGCAGTAATTTAGACGGTGATATTTCTTATGTGAAACCAAAGCACCTACTGCATTCGTTAGTGTTGCCGAGTCTACGTAACCAACATTCATTTTGATTGGATCCCCAATGGCCAATGAAAATGTCTAACGCATATATATCTTGCGGAATATAGTGACTCAGTCAAGCTTATTTCGCTCCTCGTTAATCCAACCTTCCAAACGATCGATATGCTCCTTAATGCTCGCAATACGATATTCGCATTCATCAATCCACTCGGAACATCGCTCTTTGTAGCTATCATTCCAAGCTGTATCATATTTATCCCTTAAATCATCAAGGTGCGATTCTTGTTTCTGTAAAGCTGCCTCCGCTTTTACAAGTTTATCTTCAAGTTTTACTATGTTGGCCTTCACTCTCTCTACAAATAAGCGGTGTTTTTCTTCCCATTCGTGTTGTTTCTTCTTTCGGAGTGATGCATTCTTATCTTTCCATTGTGCCCATGCAGCATCTAGCTGATTACCGGCTTCTTTCAGGCTTTTATATGCCTGATTCTTATCACCAGGAAGCATATCATTCTTCTTATCATTGAAGGCTTGCCATGCATCTTGTAGTGCCTTGTTGCATGCAAGGAGATCCTGACGTGTCTCATCGAGAGATGAGAGCGTGTCGATACCAATGAGATTCATAAAAACATCTGCTATTAATTTTGCCGGAAAAAGAAAAATGTCTGCTATACCTTGTTCAAGATCCGAAAGCGGTTTTGCGCGCGTGGCACGGGACTGAATATCTTCTCTCGCATCCTTACTCTTTTCTTGCCTTTGTACCCATTTACGCTGATTTTGTTCAATCATTGCTTTGTTTTCTTGGCCTCGATCTTTGGCTTTTGCAACTAGCTCTTGGAATCGAGACCAAGAATAGTCCCTGTCACTCCGCGTTGGGTAACGAGTCTCCTTGAAGCCGGAATTGATATCCTTTACAAGTGACCAAAGTTCTCTCCAGTAGCCTTTCTGAGGATTTGTAGAATCAACCGTTTTCTCTAGCTCGGAGATCAGGCTATCAAGTTCGTCGTATTCCATCGAGAACCTCCTATGCACCACGCATTGTCAAAATAATAAATTCCCTTCTAATAGATATTCATTTCGTGTTTTTACATCCCCGCCGTATGTCGCAGGATTTAACATTATCGTACCCCTACGGAATAGTGGCTGCAATGTCAATGGCAATCTGAAATTCCTCAATAGTGGCAAAGTAAAATTCCCCACCTGCAAATTCCTGAGATCAATACTCAGGAGTTATGTAGATGCTAACCGGAAGGGAGTTCCACATGTTGTGAGATTTGTTCAACGAAGGTTTAGGCATCAGCGAGATAGCTCGGCAGACAGGCTATGATCGCAAAACAATAAGAAAATATATAAATTCTGAAACACCCCCAATGAGGAAAGAGCAGCCACGGAAATCCGGAAAACTTGATCCTTTTAAGGACTATGTATTATCCCGACTAAATGAGCATTCTTTTTTCGGCCATGCGCCTTTATCGGGAGATCCAGGATCATGGGTTCACAGTCAAATACGGAACAGTCAAAAAAACTTTGTTAGAGATGTCAGGCCCGAGTTGCCTGGCTACGTCCCCAATATGAATTCCGGCATCCAGTCACCATGAAGTGGCACTATGCCTAAGTGCCGGCCAGGGTTAGGACTATGGCCCTTTCCCTATCATCCTTACAGGCAGCCTTCAGGCAGACGAACTCCTTCGGGGTGAGGAAATCTTGTGGCCTCATCGGCTACGATATGCATGTATTATTAGATATATTACGGCATCAGCATGTTGCATGACGCTCTTAAACATATATTTATGCAATAATCGTTACGAATGACAACAAGCCGATTCTCTCTTCAAGGCTTTTCTTCTCTTGCTTCCACCTGTCCCTTCGCCAAATGTATGGCCTCGTGTAGCTTGGCCTCCAGTATCTCCCTCGGTGGTAGCTCCACCAGATATTCAGCCACCCTGATCTCGCCCCGGTCGAGCTGCAACAGCTCAATCTGCTCCCGGTTCTTCTCGCCGCACAGGATCAGCCCTATAGGCGGCTCCTCACCCGGCCGGCGCTCGTATCTGTCCAGCCAGCGCAGATAAAGCTCCATCTGGCCCTTATAGGCAGCATCGAAGCTGCCTAGCTTAAGTTCTATAGCCACCAGACGATGCAGGTTGCGGTGATAGAAGAGCAGGTCGAGGTAGAAGTCTCTGTCTCCGATGGTCATACGCTTCTGGCGGGCGACGAAGGAGAAGTCCGTGCCCAACTCCAGCAGGAACCTCTCTAGCTCCCGGAGGATGGCTGCCTCCAGATCTCGCTCGCTGTAGGTGTCCTCCAGTCCCAGGAAGTCCAGCAGATATGGATCCCGGAAGACCAGATCTGGCGTCATGCGGTCATCATCCTGCAGAGCCTCTAGCTCCCGTATAGCCATCTCCTCAGGCTTGCGGGAGATGGCAGTGCGCTCGTAGAGCAGGCCCTGGATCTTCTTTCTCAAGGTCCGCACGCTCCAGCGCTCCACTCTGGCCATCTCGGTGTAAAACTGGCGCTGCAGTGGATTCTTGAGGTAGATGATCTCAATGAAATGGGACCAGGATAATTGTCCAGACAGTGTCTGGACTATCTTGGCATCATCGAAGACCTCGGCAAAACGGATCATGTGAAAGACATTGCTACGGCGAAAGCCCTTCCCGTACTCCGCAGCCAGTCTCTTGCTCACCAGCTCGACAACTTTCGCTCCATACTCCGCTCGGCTCCCGGCTGGCAAATCATCGCTGATGCGCTTGCCGATTTGCCAGTAGAGGAGCACAAGCTCTGAGTTTACGGATTGAGCGACATGGGCCGTTGCCTGCTCTATGAGTGGCCGGATGCTGCTGACAAGCTCTTCTGAGGCAATGGCGATTTCATTCTCTCCTGATTTCTCCATCTCACCTACAAAGGCCGACTTTTCTTTCATTTGTAGGCCCTTCTCCATATTGTCATTATCTCCCAAGTGAGCTTCTCCTCATATCTCACTCTTCTGTCAAAGATCCGATCCGCATTATCTGCCTATAGCATTTGCAAGTTATATAGTAACCTTCGTCTCTGAACTTGTCCTTGTCTGCCCTGTATAATGCCACTGCACGCAGAAGAGTCGAGAGTGACTCTATCTCATATTCGAACCAGCCACTGGCATCGGGAACATGGAAGCTCAATGAGGACTGAGCAATTGATCGAACCCAGCCTTTTCATACGCCTTCCTTCGATGATTAGGCCTGGCCTGCAAATAAATTGCCGTGGTCGTTAACGAAGAATGGCCTAATTGATGTTGCAGATAGCTGATGTCGATTCCAGCATCCAGCGACCACCGACTGAAGCTGTGCCTCAGCAGATGCGGCGTGATCCTCTTTCTCTGCCTCATTTTGCCCATTCTTGTCTCCTGGAGCCCTGCTCTCTCAGCAGCTTCGTCCAATAGCCTCTGAATCTGCCTGGTAGAGATATGGCCCTGATCTCTGCCCTCGAAGATGTATCCGCTGTCTTTGCCCTGGAGATGGGCATCCAAGGCATCTATGACAGGCTTGGGAAGAATAGAGGTACGCCGTTTACCACCTTTGCCATTCACTACATGTAGGTATCCCCCGGTGCCGTCCAGGTGTTCCACCTTCAAGGCAGCTACTTCCGAGACACGCAGGCCACAGCCTGCCATCAGCCAGAGAAGAGCGGCTTCTCGTAAGGTAGGTGCCGCAGCCAGCAGCTTGTGCCATTCGTCTAATGATAGGAAGTCCTCTGGGTGCATGCGATAGAGCACAATGTCATAATATATCAATTTCATGACTTGTGTTAATGCGGTCGTCGGCTACCTAGGGAAAAAATGATAGATTTGAAAAGCGCATATTATATTACTCGAGGAGGAATTATCGAATGGATTATACTCTGGCCATATCACCCGATCTGAAAATAGGCGCCGAAGAATTCGCATCTGTCTGGAACAAGGATACTACAAGCCACGACATTGCCCAGGCCAATTCGGTTGATGCGAGCACTGAAAAGTACATTTGCCTGGACCCGGAGCTTATGAGTCAAGGAATGGTGTTCCTGGCAGGCATAGCCAGCACCATTGCCCTGGACGTAGTCAAGGGTTTGATCAAGGACCGCATCATGAAAATTCTTTCAGGCCGTGCCAGCTCAAATACTACCACCACTCCGTCCTTCGAGGTCATTGTGGTCTCGTCAGGCGACAACCCCCTAGTCGTAGTCAAGGCCAAGGCCGAACAGTCCTAGCCTAACTTCCTGGTGCATCCATCATGACCACCATAACCATCAGCCAGATACGAGAAAAAGGTGCGGCTGATAGCCCTAATGCCACCTTAAGCTTTGATGGCAAAGGCCAGTACCCACTCACCATCACTAATCCCCTCTCTCCCCAGGAAGAAAAACGTCTGGAGTGGTACTTCGAAAAGTACCTTGAGTTTCCGTTCCTGGAGGAGGTCAAGTTTCGTGATGCTCGGGAGAGCATCACCAAATATGGCCAGACCCTCTTCGAACAGCTCTTCTCAGACCACGATGCCTACTCCAGCTATATACGCGCTAGGGAAGAGGGATTGGAGAACCTCCGTTTCGAGATCATAGGCTCACCAGAGTTCTTCCAGCAGCTTCACTGGGAGGCACTTCGAGATCCGAAATGGCCTACTCCCTTTGTGCTCGAGGCTCATCTGGTCCGAAACACCTTCCAGCCGCCCCTTAAAGAGGCCAAAAGTCAGGTCTCGCCTACCATCAACCTTCTGGTCGTCACCGCTCGGCCTGGAAAGAACGATGTAGGCTACCGCACCATCTCCAAGCCCCTCGTCGAAAGCCTGCGCAAGGCCAAGATACCTGTGAAGGTCGATGTGCTCAGGCCCGGAACTTACGAAGCCCTCAGTCGTCACCTGGACGCAGTAAAAGATGAACATGGCCAGGGATACTATCATATAATACACTTCGATCTGCACGGAGCCCTGGCAAGATACGATCAACTGAAGCAGGGAACGAAAGAAGGAAGCATACTCTTCCAGACTCGTTATGGACGAGCAGATTATCCTGCCTACGAGGGCTGCAAAGCCTTCCTGTTCTTCGAGTCCTCTAAACCCGGCCAGTCCGATCCGGCCGAGGCTCAGGAGATTGCTGGGCTGCTTCTAAAGCACAGCATACCCATAGCCATACTCAATGCTTGCCAATCAGCCAAGTTGACTGAAGATACCGAAGCCAGTGTTGGCAGCCGGCTGCTGGAAGCAGGCGTGCAGACGGTGGTGGCCATGGGCTATTCGGTAACTGTTAGCGCCGCTGCTTTGATGATGACCGAGCTTTACAGGCAGCTTTTCAAAGATCGGAAACTGGGTCGTGCGGTTTGTTATGCCCGGAAGGCTCTTCATGATAACAAGAACCGTAAGGCTTACTACGACCAGACCGTCGATCTCGAGGACTGGATGCTGCCTGTGGTCTACCAGAGCGGCGGAGCCCTGGTCGAGCCTACATTGAGCCTTAGAGATTTCACGGCTTCAGAGGAGGAGGAATACTGGCAGAAGCAGTCCCGGATCTACCAAGCACCAGACACAACTTATGGTTTTGTAGGCCGGGACCTAGACGTGCTGGAGATAGAGCGAAGACTCCTGGCGACCAGCGAAGGCAAGAGACGCAATATGCTGCTCATCCAGGGCATGGGTGGCTCGGGCAAGACTACATTGCTCAGGCACCTGATGGAGTGGTGGCAAATCACCGGGTTCATAGAGCAGCCATTCTATTTCGGCTATGACCAGCGTGCCTGGAATGCGAGCCAGATAATGGACGATCTGGCCCAGAAGCTGCTGGGCGACAAGCTCGCCATCTTCCGGACCCTGAACAGCCCGGCAGCTCAGAGGAAGATGCTGGGACAGAAATTGTGCAGCGAGAGGTATCTTCTGGTGCTGGATAATATGGAGTCCATAACCGGCAGCACTCTGGCCATTAAGAACACTTTGAAGCCTGAGGAGCAGCAGGAGCTGCGTGCCTTTCTGGCGGAGCTGCTGGGTGGTGAGACATTAGTGCTGATGGGCTCACGCAGCCCTGAGGATTGGCTGGCTGAGGGTGAGGGGGCACCTATGAGGCCGAATGATGTCTACAGACTGCCGGGGCTGGATTGCCAGGCCGCGACCACCCTGGCCGAGAGAGTGATGGAGAGGCATGTGCCTGATAGCAAGAAGCGCGAAGCTTACCGCCGAAGCGAAGAGTTCCAGAGGCTCATGAAGCTTCTCGATGGCTATCCTCTACCCATACAGGTGGTGCTGGCCAATCTGGCTTATCAGACGCCCGGGCAGGTCATGGAGGCCCTGAAGGAAGGGGGCGTGATGGATAAGTCGGGCGGACAAGACAAGACAGAGAACATCATGCTCTGCATCGAGTATTCTCATGGCAATCTCGCGCCCAATGATCAGAGGGTTCTCCTGGCACTGGCACCGTTCACGGGCGTGGTCTTCCAGCCCCTCATCGAGCAGTACATCGAATATTTGAAGCAGCAACCGGCTCTGAAGGATCTGTCTTTCCAGAGTATGCCGGAGGTGTTGCAGCAGGCTCAGGACTGGGGGTTGGTCACGGCCGATCGCATGAAAGGCTATTTGAGGCTGCAGCCTGTGCTGCCCTACTTCTTGCGCACCCGCCTCAACCAGGCGCCAGAGGTGAGTGAGGCAGTACAGGTGGCTTATAGGGCACTATACGACGACTTTGCCGGCGAGCTTATCGGTCTAATGCAATCTAAAGACGCCCAGGAGAAGCAGGTCGGCCAGGTGCTGGCCGGTCAGGAGTATGAGAACCTCTACACTGCTCTGGAGATGGATCTGAAGGCGAAGGAGTCTATTTACCAGCCTTATAAGACTCTTTCTCTGTACCTGGACTCGACTCGGGAACAGGAGAGAGGGCTCAAGATAAGCCAGATGGTGCTGGCCGGACTTGAGGGCTATCCCGCTGGAACTCTCCAGGGGCCGATAGGCGAGGAGATCGGAATTGTCATCGATAAAATAGCAGCGCACCAGCTATCGCTCAAACGATATGCTGAGGCAGAGGCTTCTTACAAAAAAGCTCTAAAGATATTGGAGAGTCTGACTATTCTGGACGATGAGAGAAAAGCCCTAGTGAAGGCCGGAATCTACCTTAATCTGGGCATAGTGGCCCAGGGGCAGAGGCAATGGACTCAGGCCGAGGAGTACTACCAGAAGGCTCTGCAGATCTATATCGATTTCGATGACCGGTATAGCCAGGCCGGAATCTACCTTAATCTGGGCATGGTGGCCCAGAAGCAGAGGCAATGGACTCAGGCCGAGGAGTACTGCCAGAAGGCTCTGCAGATCTATATCGATTTCGATGACCGGTATAGACAGGCCGGCACCTACCACAATCTGGGCAGGGTGGCCCAGGAGCAGAGGCAATGGACTCAGGCCGAGGAGTACTACCAGAAGGCTCTGCAGATCTATATCGATTTCGATGATCGGTATAGCCAGGCCGGAATCTACCTTAATCTGGGCATAGTGGCCCAGGGGCAGAGGCAATGGACTCAGGCCGAGGAGTACTACCAGAAGGCTCTGCAGATCTATATCGATTTCGATGACCGGTATAGCCAGGCCAGCACCTACCACAATCTGGGCATAGTGGCCCAGGAGCAGAGGCAATGGACTCAGGCCGAGGAGTACTACCAGAAGGCTCTGCAGATCTATATCGATTTCGATGACCGATATGGGCAGGCCGGCGCCTACCACGAGCTGGGCATAGTGGCCCAGGAGCAGAGGCAATGGACTCAGGCCGAGGAGTACTGCCAGAAGGCTCTGCAGATCTATATCGCTTTCGATGACCAGCATAGCCAGGCCAGCACCTACCTTAATCTGGGCACGGTGGCCCAGGAGCAGGGGCAGTGGGACATCGCCAGAGGAAATTTATTGAAATCCCTAGAGATTTTCGTCGAATTCGGAGACCAACATAACAGTGCAATCGCTCTATGCAATCTCGCTGATTTGTGGCAGGCCACTACAGACCAAAAGGTGCTTGCTGAAATGGCACGTACTTTTGGTATTAGCCAAGAGGATGCGAGAAAATTGCTTGAAGGGGAAGGTTAGATAATGCCTTCCCTGACAATTTCTTTAGCTTACGATCTACTCTAGTCGATCGAATCTGAGCCGAGCTCTTGACCCATGCCCGAGCACAAGTCATAATATGGATAGATTACGACATCGATATCAAGAGACAAGACGATTTTGGACGATCGGGAAATTCTAAGTGGCAAACAAAGTGATGCGCCATTTCGTAAATAAGACCACATTTGTTAGGCACTTTTGAGCCCATTTCTGGGTCGAAAAGGGGTAGGGAATCAATGCCAATTATGTCTCTAAATTACTGGATCCTATCACATTCACCCTCCGCACAGCTCGACCTTTAATCCTCAAAGCTCACTATCCTTATCCATGGAAATCGAACTCCACCCAGCAGTCTCCTTGCTCCCCAAGACTTTCAATATCCTTGTCGCCCCGGTAGAGATGCTGGTCGAGGCCCTGAACAGTCACCTTAACCTGCAGAGATACAAGATCCTCTACATCCCTGGCAACTACTCCCGTATCCTCAGCCGGCTGGACCGCAAAATTACAGAGCTGGAGATCCGCCGGGCCTTCACAGTCTTTCAGCTCATGACCATCCTGGAGGAGAACCACCATAGTTTTCTGATAGTAGAGCACGACCCAATGCTCTACGAGGACGCTAAAGAGATGGTTGAGTACGTAGCCCTGGCCCTGAAGCAGACCTCCAGGGAGGCTACTATCCTGCTCTACTCGCCTGCACTGGATCCTCATCTGCAGAAGATGGCCGAGCTGGCCGACCGGGTGTTCTGTTTCTACGAGATGCCAAAAGCTACAGCCAAAAGTCGGGCAAAAGCCGAGCAGAAGATGCAAGGGGCTCAGGCCACACTGGAGGCTTTCTCATGAGTCTCTGGAAGCAGCACATCGAGCCCAGGAGGATAGTCAATCCCAAGGTCCTGGAGCTCGAGACGGCCAAGGAGATTCTGGCAGAGGTCTTCCATACACGGCCTGCAGACATAGAGGATATGATTCAGAGGAGGCTTGAGGAGAGGGACTGGCCAGAGGAGAACAGGGAGAAGCTATGGCCAGCGAGTTTCTGCCTGGGTGATTAAACTTGACATCGGAGTTTTTGAGGCCTTTTTACTGGGTGCAAAGGGCTTATGATCCTTAAAAATCGACTACAAGCAAGCGATTAGATTGTGCAAGGCACACTTCCTAAAGGACGGGTTTTTATAAAGTTTAAGTTAAGTTGGGTTGAAATTAAACATGCTGCTTTAAAAGCCAACTTTAAGGTTTTAAGAGCGAACTTTAACCCCTTTAAAAGCAAACTTTAAATCTATAGGCTAATTTTAAAAGTTTAAAGTCTCGCCTCTTCGGTCTCTTGCGTAAAACATAGCATGTTATGAGACATTCTTATTTACAATTAGGGAAAGATTGAAATGTTGACAGATCGATAAAGTAAACTTATTTATGGAGGGAAACATTCTTGCAGAGGATCATTTTAGCTATGCTCAGCCTGACCATGCTTGTCGGGCTGGCGATTTCAGTAGATCCACTTGAAGAGAGATCCAAGGGAGTAGTATTCGATTACGAGGATAGCATCATAGGTCATGGTAATTTTGTGAGCAACAACAAAATAGTTGCACAAGGTCCACACTCTGATGCTCGCGTGTACAGCAGATTGGCTGAAGTAGCCCTCCTGGAAAAAGATCATGGCAGCGGATCAATTGAAAGAGAATCGATTATAACATCCAATGAATCAACACAAAGCCAGACCGATCCTGAGATGGTTTATGCTTTTGGATTGATTGCTGCCTTAGGTAATCATAGTATGGTCTATGGTCCCCAAACTATGTCAATTGGGAATGGTTATTACGCCACTCATCCTGTGAACTTCAGTTCTCTATTAGGCTATAAGACTCAGATCAAGAATTATGCTTCAAAAACATCTATGGGCAACGAGATTAATTATGCGCATGAGGTCAATATGGATCTAATGGTCAGCGTAGAAGACGACTATTCGGGCTGGAATCCCTCTAATGGCTTGGCCAGGAATCTCATGGAGCTAGATGGTAGCGTCACAGACGGTACAGCACGTTTAAAAATGCTGCAAGGTGGTGCTCGTATGAGCAAAAGTGCCTGGAGCAAGTCTGATATTGATATAGATCAGGTCTATAGAGGGACCTATAACTTTGCGACCAAGATGAATTTGACGTTGCCTATCACAGAGACTTTGAGCGAGGACGAGTGGCTACCATGCTGTAACGGTGGTTGGGAAGATATGACGTATTCTGACAAGAAGTGCTTAGACGTAAAAGATATCTTTGATTGCACCTGCGCAAAAAGGCTTGCAGGAGTTAGAGGACTCTGGAGGGATAGTCAAATATGAAACAATTCTTAAAAAATGTTATGACTATCTTAATTTATCTTGCAGTAATTATTTTATTAGTTCTGCCCATTGGTAATGCAGCAAGTGGTGAAGTAATCGTATTTTATAGAGAAAACCCTCAACCGGTAGTAGGCGATGTGGGACATGTAGGCGTCGCGATCCAGCTAGAAAATGGTGCCTGGTTTGCTGGGGCAGTAGAAGGTCCAGGGGGAGTCTGGGGGGTTACTGGCACTCTTGGTGCGAACGGTGGATGGTTCAAAGAATTCAAAACAAAGGAGGATGTAATTAAAGAATTTGCATCAAGCAGTTCTCATGCCGCTTATACCTCAATGAAATCAATCCCAGTAAAAGAAATAGATGACAGTAAAGCTAGAAGCACCATAGAAGCCTTTGATGATTATGGTTTTGCTATTTATACTAATAACGACTGCTATACTCGCGTATACGATGCTATGAAAGCCTATGGTGTAGATGCAAATGTGTTGATCGATGATGGTTTTCATATTACAGATAAGGACTGGCTAAGACCACCAAAGGATTTTTTTAATGATCTTCCTGGAACCTCTAAGCCTCTTTCGTCTTATAAACCGCCGCTATCTTCCTTTTTAAAAGCAAATTCCCCTCTACTAACCAAGCCAGCAGATATGTCATCTATCGGGTCCGATAAAGCTCCCTATGTTCCACCGACTACCACAGTGACGAAAGTTAGCTATTCTTATAATATACCAGGAGATTGGAGTTTCACTTCCGATGATAACCTACCTATGGACGGACCAGTCACATATACTCTTGCTTCAGATGGTTTTGTTTATGATACCGATCCTAGGTACGGTGCTTTTAAAATTGGTGAATGGTCACAGAACGGGAATCAGATTGACTGGTTATCAGGTAAACATTATTATGGACCATTTGGAGAATCCTGGGTGACCGGCGGTATCCGGCATTTTTATGGAACAATAGACGAGAATGGAATGTTGAGAATGAGCAATTGGCTTGATGATAACGGGGCGAATGCAAAAAAAATTGGAGGAAATGCAGTGATAAAGAATGTAGTAACTACCAGTATACCTTCCAATGTTGCTGGCGTTGGACCGCTGGGGGGAGGTGGTAGTGGGGGCTGGTAAATATTTACTCCTTTTTTTTAATGTGTAACACTTACTGCTCCCTAACTCAACTATACTTTGACAGCATTTTTTTGTTTCGGTAACCCTTATTTTGGTTAACAATAATTAGCAATAGCCATCGAAGGTTGCTCCAAAAATAGGAAATTAAATCCATTATTGGGTGCTTAATCTAGATCTAATCCCTGATAATTCTGGTTTAATTGAAATTAATTCCGAATGGCTTTGCATATCCTCAGCTACAGCAAATAAGTATTATAGTTGTTATGCCATCTATTGCCCGAAGTTGATCTGAATGGCAAAGGCCCGAAAATCAGCCCTCGATTCCCTCGGACAGTACCAGCACGAAAAGCAGCAGAGGCTAAATAACCCTCCCGTTGGCCTGGTCACTCCCACCACTGATATAGACGGCGAATCCAAGACATACGAGTACGACCCTCATCTCGATCCTCAGCTCATCTGGGCCGGGAAAGCCGAGCACACCTCTTTCGATGTCCCCACGGTCTCCCTGCATGTCCATGAGCGCATAGATCCCAAGGCCATCATCAAGGCGGTCAGAAAGGGCGGCGGCCAAATCCAGACATCTCTCTTCGAGCTCCCTGACGAGAATCCGCCCATGAGGACGGCAGTGGAGTTCTACAAGCATCCACACGGCTGGTCCAATCGCCTCGTTGCCGGCGACTCCCTGCTGGTCATGAACTCCCTTCTGGAGAAGGAGGGCATGGCTGGCCAGGTGCAGATGATCTACATCGATCCGCCCTATGGCGTGAAATATGGCAGCAACTTCCAGCCTTTTGTGAACAAGAGGGACGTGAAGGACGGCAAGGATGAGGACCTGACCAGCGAACCGGAGCAGATCAGGGCCTTCCGGGATACCTGGGAGCTGGGCATTCACTCATATCTGGCTTATCTTCGAGATAGGCTGCTGCTGGCCAGGGAGCTGCTGAGCGAGAGCGGTAGTGTGTTTGTGCAAATCAACGATGAGAACGTCCATCATGTCAAAGAGATAATGGATGAAGTGTTTGGATCAGAGAATTTTTGCTCCTTAATTACTTTTCAAAAAACAACTGGCTCGACCACCAATACATTACCCAGGACTTCTGATTACATCTTACTCTATGCCAAAGACGTATCTGCTTTAAAATTTCGAAAGATCTTTGAGCCAACATCTCCAGGTCAAGAAGGTGCATTAGAATATAAACGCGTTGAACAAATAGACGGCACGATCAAGCCAATTAGTGAATTTATCCAAGAAGGTCAAATCAGATTACCAAAAGACGCAAAGATTTTTGCAACTGACAGTATCGTCTCGAAAGGGGGCGATGACCCCGATATAGAATTGGTCTGGAATGGCCAAAAATTTAGATTATCCTGCAAGCCTAATCGCCATTGGAAACCGGGTGTAGATGGCATTAAACAACTCTGGGAAGTAAATCGACTTCTACACCAAAGCGGATTAAGGATCTATAAGCGCTACTTCAATGATTTTCCTTATCGTGAAATTACGCATGTATGGACCGATACACGAGGAGAAGATAGACCAGATTATGTTGTTCAAACTTCAACAAAAGTAATCGAGCGCTGCATCCTCATGACCACTGATCCCGGCGATCTTGTCCTCGATCCCACCTGCGGCTCAGGCACCACCGCCTACGTGGCCGAACAATGGGGCCGCCGCTGGATCACCTGCGACACATCCCGCGTGGCCATTGCCCTGGCCAAGCAGCGATTAATGACCGCCATTTTTGATTACTACGACCTGGCCCATCCAGAAGAGGGTATAAGCAGCGGCTTCCGCTACAAGACCGTTCCCCATATCACTTTGAAGTCCATCGCCAACAACCCCGAGATCAAAGAGGGCATGAGCAGGAAGGAGATCGACCAGGCCATAGCCAAGTATGCCAATCTGGAGACCCTCTACGACCAGCCTTTCATCGACAAATCCAAGGTCCGAGTCACTGGCCCCTTCACTGTCGAGGCAGTCCCAGCTCCGGTGGTAAAGCCCCTGGTAGAGGTCGAGGCCAGCCAGGAGGCTGATGCCTCGCTAGCTCGATCCGGCGAGACCTTGAGACAGAGAGAATGGCGTGAAGAGCTCTTCCGGACGGGCATAATCACCACCCAGGGCCAGAGAATCAAGTTCTCCCGAGTCGAGCCCCTGCCAGGCACCAGATACCTCCATGCCGAGGCCGAGACCATGGAAGACGAGCCCAAAAGAGCAGTGATAAGCTTCGGGCCGGAACATGCACCCCTGGAGCAGCGCCAGGTGGCACTGGCCCTGGAAGAGGCCAACCACCTCATTCCCCCGCCTAAGATGCTGATCTTCGCTGCCTTCCAGTTCGACCCCGAGGCCTCCAAGGATATAGATGAGACCATCTGGCCGGGCATGATCTTCTTGAAAGCCCAGATGAACGGCGACCTCTTCACAGACGACCTGAAGAAGAAACGATCGAGCAACGAGAGCTTCTGGCTCATCGGCCAGCCGGATGTGAAGCTGGAGAAGATCAAAGAAGGCGAAGACAAAGGCAAATGCCGGGTGAAGATCCTGGGATTCGATTACTACAACCCAGTAAACGGCGCTGTAGAATCAGGCAGCTCTGACAAGGTGGCCATGTGGATGCTGGACACTGACTACGATGGCTACAGCCTCTTTCCCCGCCAAGTATTCTTCCCCCTGGCCGGATCCAAAGATGGCTGGGCCAAGCTGGCCAAGACACTCAAGGCCGAGATCGATGAGGACTGCATAGATGCATTCCGGGGAACTGTATCTTTGCCCTTCGAGCTCAAGAGTCGTGTAGCTGTGAAGATCATAGATAACCGAGGCATAGAGAGCCTCAGAATCCTGGACGAGAGATCATGCAGAAGATAGACCACCTCATCATCACCTCACCCTACGAGGAGCCCAAAGAGCACTGGTGGTATGACGAAAACAAGAAGTCATTTGATTTGGCCGAAGGACGCCGGCCTGCAGGCTACATCATAGCCTCCCAGGCTTATGAGTCTGCAGACGATCCAGGCAAGTTCATTGAGCTGCCCCTGGTAAACAGGATCAGGCCCCGCGTAAAGGCCTGGCGGGAGGGCAAAAACGGCGGAATACCTTACGCCGGCGCTACCAGCATCACCAGAAGACTGCTGCAGCACTGGCATGACCAGTCGGAAAGGGACCTGAGGTTCTTCTTCTGCCAGCTCGATGCCATAGAGACCTTGATCTGGCTTGCTGAGGCCCCGGCTGCAGATAAGGTGGGGATCGATATCCCAACAGACGGCGGGCCCTTCAAACGTTACTGCTCCAAGATGGCTACAGGCTCAGGCAAGACCATAGTCATGGCCATGCTCATAGCCTGGCAGGCCCTCAACAAGGCAGCCAACCCCCAGGACGCCAGGTTCTCCAAGAACGTCTTTGTGGTCGCCCCAGGGCTTACCGTGAGAGACAGGCTGAAGGTGCTGATACCCTCCGAGCCAGGCAACTACTATGATAAGTTCAACGTCGTCCCGCCAGGCCTCCAGGATCTCCTCAGGCAGGCCAAGGTCGTGGTAAGAAACAGGCATATCCTGAACTGGGAGACCGACGAGAAGATCGCCAAGAAGAAGGGAGTGGACAAACGAGGTGCCAGGAGCGATCAGGCTTACGTCCGGGATGTCCTCAGGGACTTAGCCAATGCCAAGAACATACTGGTCATAAACGACGAGGCCCATCATGCCTGGAGGATACCTGCCGAGTCCAAGATAAGAGGCCTGAAAAAGGAGGACATAGAGGAGGCTACCAAATGGGTAGGGGGCCTGGACAGGATCCACGTCGTCCGGGGTATCTTGGCCTGTTACGATTTCACTGCCACGCCCTTTGCCCCATCAGGCAAGACAGCCAGCGAAGAAGCCCTCTTCCCCTGGATTGTCAGCGACTTCGGGCTCAGCGATGCCATCGAATCCGGCCTGGTGAAGACTCCCAGAGTGGTCATAAGGGACGACGGCATGCCAGATACTAGGACGTACAGATCTAAGCTCTATCACATCTACAAATGGGTCAAAGAAGACCTGAACAGGAAGGCCCAGCCCCACGAGACCCTTCCCGACCTGATCATCAACGGCTACTATCTCCTGGGCAAGGACTGGCTTGAGACTGCCGAACGGTGGAAAGAAGATGGCTTTCCCACGCCGCCGGTCATGATCACGGTGGCCAACAGGACTGAGACTGCAGCCAGGATCAAGTATGCCCTCGACCGCAATAAGATAGACATAAAGGAGCTTTGCGATCCAGGCAGGATCATCCACATAGACTCCAGGATCCTGGAGAAGGCCGAGTCCCAGGAGGAGGCTATGCAGTTCAAGCTCAAGGAGTCTTCTGAGGGTGATGAAGGCAAGGAGCTATCCCTTTCCAAGAAGGATTCAGCCGAGTACCTCAGAGAGATCGTCAATACCATCGGTGTAGAGAACAAGCCTGGCGAGGCCTTCCAGAACGTCATATCTGTGGGCATGCTCACTGAAGGCTGGGATGTCAAGACTGTGACCCACATCATGGGCCTGAGAGCCTTCTCCAGCCAGCTCCTCTGCGAGCAGGTAGTAGGCCGGGGGCTCAGGCGGACTGATTACGATATCGACGAGGAGACTGGGCTCCTGACGCCCGATTACGTGAACATCTTCGGAGTGCCTTTCACTTTTATGCCCCACGAGACAACCGATGATAGAAAGACTCGAGCTCAGGTTCCAAAGTATGTTATCGAGCCCAGGCCGGAAAAACAGCAGTACGAGCTTCAGTGGCCGAAGATCGCCCGCATAGAGTACGAGATGAAGCCCACTCTCAGCCTGGACATGAGAAAGGTCAGGCCCTTAGAGCTGGTCCTCCGTGAGACTATCACCAGAGCGGATATGGCCAAGATTCTTGGTGGGAATGTCGATACCTCGGAGACTACTCCAATCGACCTGACCACCATTGCCGATCAGTTCCGGATGCAGAAGATCATATTCAACACGGCCATAGAGGTCTTCGACCGGATGAACCCCAAGTGGCCGGGCAGCAAAGAGCAGCTGCTATCTCAGATAATCGCTATAATCGAGGAATTCTTAGAGTCAGAGAGGATCCGCATAATACCCGAGGTAGGATATGATGACGTGCGGAGGCTCATCACACTGGTCTTGAACATGAGCAAGATAGTCGAGCACATCTGGAATGCGATTGAGCCCAATAACGCCGAGTCCACCAAGCTGGTCTTCGAGGACGACCACAGGCCCATAGGAGCCACAGGGGATATGATCCCCTGGCATACAGGCAAGCCTCGGGTCGAGGCGAAGAGGTGCCATATCAACTTCTGTGTCTGTGACAGCAGCTGGGAGTCTGCAGCCGCCTTTGAGCTGGACAGAAATCCCAAGGTGGCCTCGTGGGTCAAGAACGATCACCTGGGATTTGGAGTGCACTACATCTTCCAGGGCGAGCGCCACAGGTACCGGCCTGATTTCATCATCCTGCTGACCAATGGCATTCATCTGGTGCTGGAGATCAAGGGCCAGGATACTGAGCAGGCCAGGGTCAAACGAGGGTTCCTGGAGGACTGGGTAAAGGCCGTGAACTACGATGGCCGGTTTGGGAAATGGACTTGTGACGTGTCTTTTGATCCGGCGGATATACCTGGGGCGATAGGGAAGGCGTTCAATTATATGGGTTGAATATTATTTCTTGGTCTAGATAGGTGCCGCCAATTGCCTATCCTCCAGGCAAGGATCTTTCTCCATATCCAAACGAGTTGCGGAAAGCTGCTGCAAAACCCTATTTTAACACCGCAATAATTATGCGTAGAAATCCGCTAGACCTTTCAGAATTGATATTTAAATCGGAAAAATAGGAATTTATTCGGTATTAATTAGGATTTAAACGGAAATAATCCCTTTTAAGTGGTCTATTTCAACTACGAAGAAGAGAAACTATCAGGATCAGGATAGGAGTCGGCTATAAACTTTGGGCTCTTCGCTGAATTATGTGGGTGAGGTCCGGCAGAAATTATTGCCTTTGCGCCTCTGTTTCTCTGTGGTCAGGTTAGAGCATAGCGGTTCACCACAGAGGCGCGGAGGCACAGAGAATATACGATTAAAGTTCACCCATGCTAAATAGCGAGGAGCCAAACTTTGACTCGTTAATTTTCGCTTTCCTTCAGCCTCAAAGAGGTCTCGCTCTAGGTCTTATGGTCCTCGGCCAAAGGGATTATGCCCTTAAAATCGATTACAGAAATTATAAAATAGGGCTAATTCTCAGATATCCCTAGGGCTTCAGCCTTCAGCTTTCGGGCCTTCTGTAGATAGGTGGCCTTGGTGAAGGCTGCATCGGGCTTCGTTAGTTCAACCTAGCAGTTGGGTGCAATGCCTCTATTGATCTAATCCCAATTATGATTGTTGCTGCAGCTATGGCCAGGCAAGTGATATTGATATAAAGTACATTTACTTGTGCAAATAGGGCATATGTCTCTGCACTCTCCTGATGAATTTTGCTCGTCTTCTCCATGACTCATATGCTCTAATTCTCTGTAGCGTTCTTCGATGTCCTCTGGACGCCACGGCTCTACAAATTCGCGGGGACGACTCATCCTAAATCACTTCCTCATTACCAAACTTAAATTCTATATAATCCCATATATAACATTCTATCCTCTCTAGCTACAACTTTTGAACATATCATTAATGACATCGTGCTGGTTAGGCAATTTATTACGCAATTGTATATTCCACAGAGATGTCTTTATTGCTATATATGGCCTTCTAATTGAGATTGGTTCCTTCTACGATCCTGATTTCGTCTTCTGTCAGCATTCTCCTGAGGGGTTCCTTCCATGCCGGCGCGCCTTAGATACGTCGCTCCCCTGCCTAGAACTCCTGCCAGGTCTAATAGGGATTTATCGTACAAGGATCGATCGTTAAATCACATTGTAGAAATTATTAAAAGAAAAAGATTAATTTTCAGATATCCCTAGGGCCTCAGCCTTCAGCTTTCGGGCCTTCTGTAATGCTGTCTCGTGGTCTACCTTCCTGCAGCTCCCCATGTGAACATGCCGTACCTTCCCGCCTTCTCTCCAGGATGCCATCCAGTAAAAGTATGATTGACTCCCTTTCTTGGTGCTCTTTACCTTCTCCATCTGCCAGAGGTGCAGGTCTTCCAGCCTGGCAGCTCCCTTGAGGTCCTCAGCTTCAGCCTTCAACTCATCGGCCTGACCAGTCAGCTCTCGAGCCTTCGCCCTGGCATCTGGCAGGATCTTAGATGCTTTCATAGCGGTATTAGCGTCCTTCTCCAGCTCGGAGGCCTCCCTCATCAGGATCTTTCTTTTCTCTCCAGCGGCGGTTTTGTGCATGCACAATAGTTCTATCACATTTTAATTAAGGCTTTCTATGATGTTCTATAACTAAAGTAGGCTTAGGCACGACCAGCGCCATGCGCCATATAGACTGCCCCTTTTATAGCCGAACGTTCGTCTTCTCCGCCTAAATCGATCGTATGCTATCTTTTTTATGCGTGAATGTTCATTTTTCTATGATTGAACACCCTGTTAAAAGTTTTAATCCTATAATCATTAGGTAAACATGAAGAAGCCTAAACTCCTGCTATATATTGCGTTAAATTTTTTGCACAAGGTATTTCATTAAGCTAATCCAAACATACATATGGAGGGAAGCTCATTAGAGGACAGTTCGTTCTTTGTTTGATGATGTTGGCTGTGTTATGTGCACCTACATTGGGGCAGACAACTGCAATTGATTGGTACAACAAAGGCATTGATCTCGACTCACAAGGCAAGTACGATGAAGCTATCCAAGCTTACGATAAGGCCATCGAGATCGATCCGCAATATACAGAAGCCTGGAGCAACAAAGGCGTTACTCTCGCAGAACAAGGCAAGTACGATGAAGCTATCCAAGCTTTTGATAAGGCTATCGAGATTATTCCACAATATGCAATGGGGTGGATCAACAAAGGCAATGCTCTCGGTGATCAGGGCAGGCACGATGAAGCTATCCAAGCTTACGATAAGGCCATCGAGATCGATCCACAATTAACAGAAGCATGGTACAACAAAGGCGTTACTCTCGCAGAACAAGGCAAGTACGATGAAGCTATCCAAGCTTACGATAAGGCCATCGAGATCGATCCGCAATTAGCGGACGCCTGGATCACCAAAGGCAATGCTCTCAGGCCACAAGGCAAGTACGATGAAGCTATCCAAGCTTACGATAGGGCTATCGAGATCGATCCGCAATATGCAATGGCCTGGTACAACAAAGGCAAAGCTCTCTATGATCAGGGCAAGTATGACGAAGCTATCCAAGCTTTTGATAAGGCTATCGAGATTATTCCACAATATTCAATGGCCTGGACCGGCAAAGGCAATGCTCTCGATGATCAGGGTAAGCACAATGAAGCTATCCAAGCTTACGATAGGGCTATCGAGATCGATCCGCAATATGCAATGGCCTGGTACAACAAAGGCGTTACTCTCAAGTTGCTCGGTCGTACTGCAGAGGCGGATGCTGCATTCAGCAAGGCTAGGGAACTGGGTTATAATGAATAGTAGAATAATTTCGCGATATTCCGCGATATGATACATCCCTTCTTTTTATTGTCCAACACTGCAGCTCTTTTTGCCCTAGAACGTTTCCCTGCGAAGGTATGGAGGTAAAATGTAAAGGTTGTGAAGGCTTACTTTTTAAGGATTAAGCTTCATTTTTGGCCTTAAAAAGGTAATAGCTTATAAAGGAAGGTTTTTATTATGCCGTGCTTATGAATCATTGCATGCTTATTTATGCCCTAAATAGTGGTGGAGGAGTATTATGGGCTACTTGCAAGAGCCTCTATCTTGCCTTTGTTGTACCTTTTAGATTAAAATTTCCAAAATAAATAGTTAGAGGATAGCGGTTTCTTAAGAAAACCTTTCTTTTCGGCTGCGAACGTACGCCTTGATTCCGTCCCCTTACACTCACGCCTTTTCTTTAATCTGCATCTTTAATAAATCATCATAAACCGCTTTACCCAATCCGTTAACACTTACCCCCACTTCTGTACTATTATCATACCAATACGAGTACGCATATATCTCTGGAAAAGTGAAACCACGCGGTACAGTTTGCCTTGGAACGTGATAAGTTAATGCCGTTTCACCGTTTATAGTAGTAGTATTAAAAGTAACTCCACCAACACCCAATTCTTTTATATTATCTTCTTTACTCTGTCTAATTGATTCTAAAGAAATGTCTGATTGTGGAAACTCATATTCAGTAACAGCTATAATAGCTTGCTTTTCATCATCTCCTTGCAATTCAACTTGATTAATCCATTTATTCGATTCACTAACATAGAGAGGCGGTTCATCAACTATGGTATACTGCGAGCCTACATTAAAGTTCAAAATATGATGCATAGCAGTCTCATATTCTATAGCACATGTTGTACCTACCAAGTATACCATTATAATTAGAGATAGGCTGAAGACCGATCGACGCTTTGTTATCATGAGTCCTACTAGGGTTGTTAGGTGATTTAACTCTTATGGAAACTGTTGTTTTTAGCTTCTAATGATACCATTGCCACTTTTGCCATTTTCGCTCAAAACGGGTTAGGCCTCTTCAGGCTCTGCCCCGTTTTCCTGGCCTTGAGAGGAGGCTTCCGATCCATTTTCTGAAACTGGGATAAGCTCTATCTGTGGGAGCTGCGTCTCCTGTGCCTTCAGCTTCTTTCTGTACTCCCTCAGCTCCTTCTTCTGCTCATCAACAGCTCGCTCGTACCAGTATCTCATTATCTCTGCAGTGTCCTCCTTGGCCAGATCACCCATGTGGTTCCTGGTCGACCAATCAGAGAACGAATCCGGCCTGAGAGCTGTGTAAACGTGCGTTTTCTGCTCTACAGCCTGTTTCCAGACCGCCTCCTCAGGAGTACCCGGCCCGAAGTCCTGCTTCACTTCCCCATACAGTCCCACGGTCTTCAGTATATGGACTGCCGCAGTTATCGCTACCTTCTCATCTTGGGAGGAGAGACCCCTGGTGAGAACATTGACCGCCTCATGAGCCAGGGACTTGAGCCGGAGCTTGGCATCTGACCACAGCTCTTCCCTACGAATGCTTAATTCAGCGCTGAAAAATGGGTTTTTGTGCCATTTTGTGACCGTCTCCCGCCTGACACCCACGGCCTCTGCTACCTCACGGTCGGTCTTGCCCAATATAAGAAGGTCAATGGCGTTTAGCTGTTCAGGCGTGAGCTTGGGTGCCTCTGACCGCTCCTGCATCAGTTTGAAGGTCTTACTTATTTGCTCTTGACTTAGTGTCATTCAACCTCTTGAGGCTCTTAAGCATCTGCTCCTTGGTTTTCCTTATCTTCTCAGCATCCTTCAGATTAACCTGGGACCTGAGCGTCCTCTCCCAGGTGGCACATTCCTCAGCTCGCTTGCTGATCAGCTCGATAAAATGCTCTCTAGACAGGTCTTCCTGCTGGGAAGAGCAAAACCTGGCCTTGTCTATCGCCTCGGGTCTCATGATAGCCCCGCCTCGGCCAGCGCCTTCTCCAATCTGCTCCTGGCCAGGTCCTCGACCTCATCCTCGATCCCAGAGAAGTCTACTTTGAAGGGATCTCGGCCCTTGCCTTCGGCCTCCAGCTCCATCTTGGCTTCGTTTCGTAGCCTTGCCATGATCACCGCCTCTGGAGTCGTCGGGCCACCAACATGCAATTCAGTCTCGCCCAGGAGCCTGGTGCCTTGCAGGATGTATTTGGCTGCCGCCAGGGAGGCCTTGGGATCGCCGCTGTCAAGCTGCTGCTCCACCACATCCAGTGCTCGATTGGCCAGGGACTTCAGCCTCTCACGCGCCTCTTTCCACATCTCGTAACGCTGCCGGTTCAGCTCGGCAATGAACAGAGGATCATGGTTTCTCCATTCCCATACCGTCTGCCGGCTCACGCCCACTGCCTCAGCAGCTGCCCTATCACTCCGGCCCTGGAGCAGGTGCTCGATAGCGTTCATCTGCTCCTGGGAAAGCTGTCGGGTTTTGTCTGGTTTTGTCGCCTCGGACATCGTACCACCTTTTATCCTTAATGTCGCCTATCTTGTCCTTTTTACATTCAAAGCATATAAATATTTGTACAATAAGGCAAATATTCTGCTTCTATGTCCAAAAAAGTAGAGTTTACCCGCCGCAGCTCCCCCCAAAACTTCAACCGATTGATTCATTGATGCAAAGTGATGCAATCACCTTTGGGAAATCCTACTGTAATGGCCTGTAAGGGTGAAAAAGCATATTGCAGGCAGGGTTCCTGGTATAGTAGCAGGCTGTAATTCAGTCATAAATCCAATTGTAATTTGTTTTGTAATTCTGTAATTATCGACTGGGCTCACAGGCCTCTTCGACAAGCTCCTGCAGCTCCGGGCTGAGCTCGACCTCGTCGTCCTCGCACATCATGAAATCGGCCCAGGTAGATATCACCCTCGGCTTTGCTTTCGCTTCCAGGACCTCAAGCCGCTTAACAAGATCACGTCTCATGTTTTGAGCCTCTTGGAACGCTCAGCAAATTCCCGAAGGCCTTCCTCCAGAACAGGGTCTAATTCAACCTCTTCCTCAATTCCTCGCCTCCATTTGGCGCGCCAGAGAACGAAATCCGCAAGTGTAACGAGTATCCGAGGCCTTGCACTCTCTTCCAGGGCTGCCAGTCTTCGGTCAATGCCTCTCAGCTTCATATCTGGCCTCCATAGCTTCCATGAAAACGATATCTTCGAGAGAAGGCTCATCCTTTTCAGTAATCTTGATCATTTGGTTTAATTCTTCATCAGAACACTTAGATAGAAATTCGTCGCGCCTGCGCTTCTCTTCATCCTCCGGGGTGGGAAGTCTGCTCTCCAGGACGGCAACGCGCCTTTCTAGGCCGTCCAGTTTCATTCGATCAGCCCTCGGCATAATTCCCTTACCATATCCGATAGTCCACAGGCAGGCAATTCTGCCCGACTCCAGAGCCTTGCTTCTTCCTGGAGATCTTTTGGCAAGGCTTCCTTGCCCAACGCACGCTTGGCCTTCAAGACAGTCCTCATGAACTCTAAGCCGCTTCCCTTAATCCAGACTTCTTGCCTATGGTCATCTATGGATCTGACCTGCCCAGAATAGAATCTCGATTCGAGTTGAGCCAGCTTTTTCTCAATTGCATCAAGCTTTGACATAATCCGCCCATACTCTTGGTGCATTGATCTCCAGCAGGCACATCACAATATCTTTGCCAGGACGCTCAACCGGCAGTTCAACGCCTTCCGCTATCATCTGATCATAAAGGACTTTGGAGAGGCTGCCCTTCACATCTGGCGGCCAGGGCTCGAGGTATCCAGGCTCGGGCTCAAGCCGTTGCAGTCGCCGGAGGTAAGGAGAATATCGGCTCATTCCTTCTCCTTCGCATTCTCCAGGGCCTCAAGCCGGCGCTCGATGTCAGCCAGCTTGTCCAGCTCCCATGCCTTCATCCAGCAGCCCATGAGCTGCGATATCCGGCCTGAATACTGCAGCTCCTCGCCTTGCTGGAAAGCCTTGGAGACTATCCTCTGGCAAACTCTGCGAACGTCTTTTGGCTCACGAAGGGTTACGCCTCGTGTCTGTTTAGGGTTATTATTCTCGGACATTTATGAACCTCTGAATATCGAAATAGGTTTCAATCCCCCCGGCCACCCGGAAAAGTCGCAAAAAACATAGGATCATGCCGAAGCCTCAACATCAGCAAGCGTCTTTTGTGGGTTCGGCTTTGCAGTCTCCTCTGGTGTAGGGCCTCGCCCTGATTGACAAGCCTGACAAATATAGCCATCTTGATAGTGGATACCTAGATCATAGCTGAAATCTCGGCCACACATGAGGCAATGCCGCTTCTTCATGCCGACCTTGAACTTTGCAAGTCCGGAATCGTCCTTTGAAGGTGTCGGCCTATCTATCCTGGACATCGTCGGATTCGGTCTCGCCACCTTTCCAGGATCGCCACACATCTCACCACCCGGAAAAACCGTATCCTCCGGGCTCAAAGTGGCGAGGGTGGCGGAGGTGGCGATCTTTTTCCCTATTCTTCCTAAACCGTTTGTGCCATAGTCTATACCCTTTCTTTCTTTTTTCTTTTCTATATCTAGCTCAACAGAGGAAACATGGTTTATGTTGCCACCTGGAAGATTAGGGAATTTTCTCGCCACCCTCGCCACCTCGTCGCTGATTAACGGTTTTAGGGTGGCGACCCCGTTTTCAGGATCGCCTCCTCCCTCAATATCGCCACCCGGTCGCAAAGAAATGGATATGCTTCTTGAGCCCTTCGCACCCTTGTTTCTCGAAACTTCAACACCCATCTTCCGCAAAGCAGGAGCTGCTCTGCGCAGTCTACCGCTCAGAGATCCAGCATTCTTGGGCCAGCCAATAGGTATGCGATCTGGCCGTATTCCCATGCGGGCATTGAGACGATCGAGCAGCTCCGTGGCCGTGCCATCGAACCTTTTACCGACCTGGGCCAGCTCAAGGGCCAGATCGTAGACTGCACTGGCGATTGTATCGGATTCGAAAAGAGCAGTTACAGCCTCTTCAGCCTGGCCTGAATATGCTTTCAGGAACTCCCCTTCCTTCCAGGGAAGGGATGGTTCGCATGCTATCACCCACTGACAGAAATCGGCCATCCTAGGCAGATTTGGCGTCTTGACCTCATCTACTCGCTTCAGCCCGGTCGCTGTTGCATCCAGAATGAGCCCCAGTATCTGGCCCCGGATCTTCTCATAGTCGGCCATGACATCTCTTTCCAGCTTCCGTTTTTTCTCCTCGATCTTGGCCAGCTCAACCGTTATCGTCCTGTCCAGCAGATCGCCCCTGTTGGTGAGTGTATCTATGCCGTTCATTATGCAAGGACGACGTGCGGCCAGAAATGCTTCCTCATCGTCGGTATACAAAGACCGGCTGGCAAGGGCTGTGCCAGTTGATAGGCCGCAGAAGGCATCTGATAGATGTGCCGGCATGCCGCTCAGGTTATCAAAACTCGGGATGCGTTCGTTACTGGCAGCGATCATCAGATCCTTCTCATCCTTCGGCGGCCTTCGGAGCATGGTAGCGCTCGGATCGATCAGGCCTTTGCACATCTCCTGTGCCTTGGTTTTGCCCGATCCCTGCTCACCAGTGAGATTCAGATGAGCATAAGGTCCATGGGGCCAGAAGCCCTGCATCAACCAGCCTACAATGAGGATCCAGGTGCGATCGTCAGATGCGTTTAACAGCCTGCGCAGATCCTGCCAATCGCCACCCTTAACTGGCATAGGTAAAGGGAGAAGGGATTTTGGTCGTTTGAACCTGACAGGCGCATCACTGACGACCCGCCAGCCTTCTTTGATGATCTCGATATAATTCCAATCGGAATTGCACAGGTCGACGTAGATCCTGTCCTCATGCAGGGCTAGCCTGACGAATACCTCGTGTTCGGGACCTTCGAAGAGCGCTATACCCTCCAGCACAGCAAGAGCATCCTGGGTGGCCTGGGATCCTGGGGATTTTTTTTCTGCATCGTACATAATGGAGCTCAGCCACAGTCTGACGTTCTTGTTTTTCAGAGGATAGCTCTCTCTATGACCGTTGCGTGAAAATGTGATATAGGGCTCTTCAGTCGGAGTGTGCCAGAGCTCCGCGCCAGAGTCGATAGCCATCTGTACCATTTTGGTAGCTATCGAGTCCTGTTTGCCAGGCGCGGGGATGGCATCAAAATCAATACCTCCACCCGCAAGCTGCTTCCGATAAGTCTTCTTGAGCACATTATAGGCGTGCTTGACCTCATCGTCCGTCAGCCTGCTGCCTGCCCTTATCTTCGCCGCCAGCTGCTTGCCGAAATCAGAATGGTACTTGTTGAAGCCCACGCCATCCTTTTCTCGGGCACCATCGCATTGTCCATCGAGGTACATGATGGCATCCTCCAATGTGGCTTTCCTGCCTCTGAGCTCATATCCGCCAGGCCACTTACAGCCTCTGCAGCCTTCATCTGGCACACAATAGCCAAGCTCGCCCAGGCCGACTTGGGGATAGCCGCTACAGGTCTTCTGCAATGTGTCACAGTTAGGACAGATCATCTGGCCGAACCAGCAATCGAATATCCTGGGCTCAACTCCCGTCCGGCCAGCCGGCTCGGCCCAAATCGCCTTTGCATCTGATTCAGACCATCCAGCCTGATAGAGGTATGAAGCTAAGACCGCCAGCGCCCGGTGAGATCCTCTTCCTTTTTCCACCTTCTGCAAAATGTTCTTCATGCAAGGAGGCCAGGATTCTGCTGGCAGAGGGGCCTTCAGCCGGAAGAGTTCGCCATTGTTCTCCCTCCGGACCGCTCTCTGTCTTAAATCTGCGTCAATAACCTCAGCATATGACGCCAGGAGATTCTTCAGGAGCTCCTTTTCCGAGGGATCATGCTCATGGTACCATCTGGCTCCCTCGCAGAGGACCTCTAAGGAAAGAGGCAGTTTTGCCTTCTCTAAATCGATGAGGATATTGGCAGGATCAATTGGCACCACCGCCAAAGCATGTTTCTTGTGGATCGAGAATATGACCTTGAATTTCCTTTTCTGGTTGGTCAGCTTGTCGACTTTGACCTTGCCCGCATGTTCAGGATAGAGCTCGAAGAATTCAGCTTCGACGTCCACAAGCCACATCTTGAAGGCTCCCGTAAAGCTTCTGAAGCCGGAGTCTCGCTCAGCTGGATCCCAGCCAGCAGGGGCCTGACAGAGGCTGTGGTGCAAGATGACGTATATACCGCCACCGGAGAAGAGGCAATGGACGCTCTTCTTGATGCCAGCATCGTTCAGCCGGGATACGATGTAACGGGCCATGTCTTCCACAGCCTTCTTCACAGCTGGCTCGGTGACATCGTGGTTGTTGCTGTCTATGTCTGCTCCGAGGGTATAGGCCGAGCACTCCCTGAACGTGCCAATGGGCTCTTGGGGGGCACCTTTATGGTCGTCCCAGGGTCGCGACTGGTCCTTTACCTCAGGCAACAGGACATCCAGTGTGGCATACAGAGTCCTGTACCTGGAGACG
>Ga0209723_1001833_pt1 | contig 30900 bp, 25 predicted proteins | sample BiotimSIPDNA_2_FD_185750 | JGI IMG/M metagenome (GOLD analysis project Ga0209723, IMG submission 185750) | Anaerobic biogas reactor microbial communites from Washington, USA - Biogas_R2 time_0 SIP DNA (SPAdes) (version 2) | ecosystem: Engineered > Bioreactor > Anaerobic > Unclassified | place...
TTTGATTTCCGCTTTTCTTTTTGGCGTTATTCCCTTTTGTTTCGGCTTTCTTGTGCTGAGTTCTGGAAATTACTTTCGCAATTTATTCGTTCCCGTTTAAAAGTGGAATTTAACTTTGCAAGTTACGGGGGATTTTGACGACCTGTAATGCCGAAAAATAACTTGACAAACGGCCCGGGCGGGTTTAAAATACTTCCATACGAAAACCGATGAGTAAGAAGAGTACTTGAAGTTTCAGGCGCTTTCAGAGAGCCGCGGACGGTGAAATCGCGGCAGCGGCGGCTTGAAGGAATGGGCTTACGAGGGCAATCCGAACAGGCGAAAGCGTCAGTAGGTGCGACGGGGTCTTCTCCCGTTATCAGGGAAGAGCGTTTTTCAGAACGCGCGTCGAGTGGATTCGTATAGAATCAACACGGGTGGTACCGCAGGAGTGAGCTCTTGTCCCGGTTTTACGGGGCGGGGCTTTTTTTATTGCTCTGAGTCAGAAAGCGAGGAGGGTTGCGGCATGAGCGGACGATGGCGATTGATTTTCGGCGGCCTTTGAAGGAGTGCCGCCTCCCGGAAAAGCGGCCGAAATACATATTTAAAAGGAGAACTGTCATGAAAACGTTGAAAAGATTGTTTGCTGCCGCGTTGTGCGCGGCGCTGTGCGCAACCGTCCTTGCCGCCTGCGCCGAAAAGGAGCCGGCCAAAACCGAAAAACTTACCGTCGGCGTGATTCAGCTCGTTTCTCACCCGTCGTTGGACAATTGTTATGAAGGCCTCGTCGCCGGGTTGAAGGATGCCGGTTTTGTCGACGGCGACAACATCGAAATCGACTTCCAAAACGCCCTCGGCCTCCCCGAAACGGCGGAGCAGCAGGCGAAAAACCTGGCCGCGAAGAAATGCGACCTGCTCATCGGCATCGCGACGCCCGCCGCCATGGCCGCCTACGCCGCCGCCCGCGGCACCGATATCCCGGTCGTCTTCTGCGCTGTTTCCGACCCGGTCGCGGCGGAGCTCGTCAAAACGCTCGAAAAGCCCGGTGTCAACTGCACGGGCACATCGGACCTCCTCAACCTCGACGCGCAGGTCAAGATGATTCGCGCTTTCCAGCCGGACGCGGTTAAACTCGGCGTGCTGTACACCACCAGCGAGGTCAACTCCGTCACCCATTTGGAGGAACTCAAAGAGATTGCCCCGAAGTACAATTTCGAGGTCGTCGCGCAGGGCGTGCAAAGCAGCGCGGACATCCCGCAGGCCATCACCGTCCTCGCGCAGAAGGTCGACTGTATCACCAACTTCACCGACAACAATGTCGTCAACAACTTAGCCGATGTTCTCGCGAAGGCGAACGCGGCGGGCGTGCCCGTTTACGGCTCGGAAATCGAGCAGGTCAAAAACGGCTGCATCGCTTCGGAAAGCCTCGATTACATTGAACTCGGTAAACAAACCGGCGCGATGGCCGCGAAAATCCTCAACGGCGAGAAAGCCGCGGATATGCCGGTGGCTCTGATTAAAGACAGCAAGCCCGTCATCAACCCCGATGTTATGGCGGCATTCAAAATTACGCTTCCGGACGCCTACGCCGGCGCCGAGAAAGTGACCAAATAACAAGGCGGCAACGCGCCGAAAAGAAAGTGTTTCACCATGACCGAACTGCTCACTGTTTTGACAGTCACGCTTGAAGAGGGTCTGATGTACGCGCTGCTGGCCTTCGGAGTGTATATTACTTACAGCATCCTCGATTTTCCGGACCTGTCCGTCGACGGCACGCTGCCCCTCGGCGCCGTGCTAAGCGGCGTGCTCATCCGGGCCGGGGTCAACCCGTGGTTTTGCTGCCTGGCCGCCTTCGCGGCGGGCGCGGCCGCCGGCAGTGTGACGGGGCTTCTCAATGTCAAGCTGAAAATCCGTCCGCTTCTGTGCGGGATTTTGGTGATGACCGGGCTGTTATCCGTTAACCTCGTGTTCATTATCAAAGGGACCGGTGGCTTTTCCATCGCGTCTTTCTTCGACCTGCCGACGATCTTTTCGGCGGCGCCTGCCTCCGCCATCCCCCAGGACATCGGCGGGTACCGGCTCAGGCCGCTGATTGTGGCTTTGTTCATTGCCGTCGTGTGCAAGCTCGCGCTCGACTGGTACTTAACGACAAAATCGGGGCTGCTGCTGCGGGCGGCGGGCAACAACGCGCAGTTTGTCACCATGCTCGCGCGCGACCCGGGTACCTTCCGAATTCTCGGCTTGTCCATCGGCAACGGGTTCGCGGCGCTCGCGGGCTCGGTCATCGCCCAACAGAAGGGCTCCGCCGACCTGCAGATGGGCACCGGCATGGTGGTCATCGGCCTGGCCTCCGTCATCATCGGCATCAGCCTGCTGCGGAAAGTCCGTTTCATGAAGGCCACCACGAAGGTCATCGCCGGGTCTGTCATCTACAAGGCCTGCCTTTCGGTTGCCCTCGCGCTCGGCCTCCCCACGGAATACCTGAAGCTGCTGATGGCCGTGCTGTTTGTCGCGGCGCTGCTGTCGGGCAACATGCTTGACAAAGGGAGGGCGAAAATCCGTGATTGAGTTTGAAAACATCGTCAAGCGCTACAACGCGGGCACGCCGGACGAGCTGGTCTTGTTTGACCGTTTTGACTTTCGGGTCGCGAAAGGCGCGTTTGTGTCGATCATCGGCTCAAACGGTTCGGGCAAAACCACGCTGCTGAACATTTTGTGCGGCACCGTGCCCGTCGACGGCGGCAAGGTCCGCGTCAACGGCAAGGACATCACCAAAATGAGCGAGCACCAGCGCGCCGCGCTCATCGGCCGCGTGTTTCAGGACCCTCAAAAAGGCACCTGCTCGGATTTGACGATTCTCGAGAATATGTCGCTCGCCGCGAACAAGCAAGGCGCGTACGGCCTTTCCGCCGCGGTCAACCGCCGGCGAATTGACGAATACCGCACGCTGCTTGAGTTTTGCGGCATGGGCCTGGAAAACCGCCTGAATACCCAAACAGGCACCCTCTCGGGCGGGCAGCGCCAGGCGCTCGCGATGATTATCGCCAACATGACCGACATCGACCTGCTGATTTTGGACGAGCACACGGCCGCCCTTGACCCGAAATCGTCGGAGACGATCATGAGCCTGACCGATAAGCTCGTCAGCGAAAAGCGGGTGACCACCCTGATGGTGACCCACAACCTGCGTTACGCGCTCACGTATGGCGACCGCCTTGTGATGATGCATGAAGGCAAAACGGTTATGGACGCCGCGGGCGAAGACAAGCAAGCCATCAGCATTGATAACCTGCTTGCCAAGTTCAACGAAATCAGTATCGAATGCGGCAACTGAAGCGCGCGTCTTAAAAAATCAGCCTTCCCCCAAGCGGCGGAAGGCTGTTCTTTTTATGTTGATTCGACCGGGCGCAGTTTGCTTTTCAGTATCTCCCGGGCCTTTTTGACCTCTTCCTCCGCCGGGGGCTTGACGCCCACGAGGGGATAAGCCTGCCCTAACTTTTCCCATTTGAACGAGCCCATGCTGTGGTAGGGCAGGACGTCGACCTTTTCGACGGTTTTCAGGCTGCCGATAATTTCCGCGGCCGCTTGCAAGTCTTCCTCCGCGTCGGTCAGGCCGGGCACCAACACATAGCGTATCCACATCGGGATGTTTTGGTCCGACACATACCGCGCGAATTCCCTTGGCAGCCGGCCGCCGGCGCCGGTGATTTTTTTATGCTGCTCTTCGCGGGCGTGCTTGATGTCCATGAGGACAAGGTCGGTGTATTTCAAAAGTTCTTTGACCCGCTCGAGTTTCACAAAGCCCGAGGTGTCAAGCGCGGTGTGAACCCCGAGCGTTTTGCACTTCTTGAAAACCTCTGTGACAAACTCCGCCCGGAGGGTCGGCTCCCCGCCGGTGACGGTGATGCCGCCGCCGGAAAGTTTGATGTAGCCGATGTATTTTTTCAGCTTTGTCACGACTTCGTCCGCCGTGTATTCCCTGCCGCCGGCCGCGGCCCACATATCGCGGTTGTGGCAGTAAACGCAACGCAGCGGGCAGCCCTGCATAAACACCACGAAGCGTATGCCCGGGCCGTCGACCGTGCCGAACGACTCAAAAGAATGGATGGCGCCTTTGACCGGCAAGAACACTACCGCCTTTTAGAAAGTCTCATGAATGGTCCGGTTGATGACGTCAAGCTGCTGGGCTTTGGTCAGTTTGATGAAATTGACCGCGTAGCCGGAAACGCGGATGGTCAGCTGGGGGTATTTTTCGGGGTGCTCCATCGCGTCGATGAGCGTCTCCCTGTCGAAAACATTGACGTTGATATGGTGGCCGCCGTCGAGGAAATACCCGTCGAGCAGCGCCTTGACATTGTTGATTCTCGAGTCGTCGTCGCGGCCGAGCGCCTTGGCAACGATCGAGAAGGTGAAGGAGATGCCGTCCTCGGCGTAATCATACGGGAGCTTGGCAATCGAGCCGAGCACCGCGAGCGCGCCGTTGATGTCGCGGCCGTGCATCGGGTTCGCGCCGGGGGCGAAGGGTTCCCCCTTCTTGCGCCCGTCGGGCGTGCTGCCTGTTTTTTCGCCGTAGACGACATTGGAGGTGATGGTCAGAACCGAGAGCGTCGGCACCGAACTGCGGTAAGTCCTCTGCTTTTTTATCTTTTCGGCGAACAGTTTGACGATGCCGGTCGCGATGGTGTCGACGCGGTCGTCGTTGTTGCCGAATTTCGGGTACGGCCCGTCAATTTCAAAGTCCGCCGCGAGGTTGTTTTCATCCCGGATGATTTTCACCTTCGCGTATTTCATCGCGCTAAACGAATCGGCCACCACCGAAAGCCCCGCGATACCGCAGGCCATCGTGCGGTAAACATCCTTGTCGTGCAGCGCCATCTGGACGCGCTCGTAGGAATACTTGTCGTGCATAAAGTGTATGACATTGAGCATGTTGATATAGATGCGGGCGACCCAGTCAAGGATGGCGTTGAACCGTTCCATGACATCGTCGTAGTCGAGGTATTCCGATTCGACGCGTGAAAAGCGCGGCGTCACCTGCACGCCGGAAATTTCGTCAACACCGCCGTTGATGGCGTAAAGAAGCGCCTTCGCGAGGTTGCAGCGGGCGCCGAAGAATTGCATCTGCTTGCCCAGGCGCATCGCCGACACACAGCAGGCGATGCCGTAGTCGTCGCCCCAATGGCGCCGCATGATGTCGTCGCTTTCGTATTGGATGGAACTCGTTTGGATGGACACCTTCGCGCAGAACCGCTTGAACCCGTCGGGCAGGCGGGCGGACCACAGGACGGTGATATTCGGCTCGGGCGCGGGGCCGAGGTTGAACAGCGTCTGAAGAACGCGGAACGAGGTTTTTGTCACGAGCGTCCGGCCGTCGAGGCCCATGCCGCCGATGCTTTCGGTGACCCAGGTCGGGTCGCCGCTGAACAGGTTGTCGTATTCCGGCGTTCTCAAAAACCGGACGATTCTCAGCTTCATCACGAAGTGGTCGACGAGTTCCTGCGCCTCCTCCTCGGTCAGGACGCCCTCGCGCAGGTCTTTCTCAAAATAGATGTCCAAAAAGGTCGACACTCTGCCCAGGCTCATGGCCGCGCCGTTTTGTTCCTTGACGGCGGCCAAATACGCGAAATACAGCCACTGGACGGCCTCTTTGGCGTTTTGGGCGGGCTTCGAGATATCGAAGCCGTATGCGGCGGCCATTTTTTTGAGTTCCCCGAGGGCTTTGATCTGCTCGCTGATTTCCTCGCGCGCCCTCGCGGCGACATGGTCGATGTAGTCGAAATCGAGCAGGTTCAACTCATACTGTTTGTGTTCGACGAGCCGGTCGATGCCGTAAAGCGGCACGCGGCGGTAGTCGCCGATGATGCGCCCCCGGCCGTAAGCGTCGGGCAGACCGGTGATAATCGCCGCTTTTTTGGCCCGCTTCATTTCGGGGGTATACACATCGTAAACGCCATCGTTGTGGGTCTTGCGGTAATCCTCGAATATCTTCAACACTTCGGGGTCGATTTTCTTTCCGTAGGCCTCGCAGCCTTTGACCACCATGCGGATGCCGCCGAACGGGATAATCGCCCTTTTCAGCGGCTCGTCGGTCTGCAGGCCGACAATCTTTTCAAGGTCTTTGTCGATATACCCGGGCTTGTGCGAATTGATCGTTGAAATGGTTTTCGTGTCGATGTCGAAGACACCGCCGCGCTCCCTCTCAACCTTTAACAGGGCGCTGACTTTTTCCCAAAGTCCGGCCGTCACAGCCGTGGGGCCTTTTAAAAAACTCTCGTCCCCTTCGTACGGCGTGACATTGAGCCGGATAAAGTCGGAGACGCTAATTTGCGTCGACCAGGCGCCTTCTTTGAATGGCGTTTTTTCGTCCATGGCAATCATCCTTCAGTTTATTGCATTTGCGCGGCAACACCGTTAGTTTTGCCTGTATCCGCGCTGTTTTCGGTTTTACCTTAACTTGCATAAGTATAGTATGAACCGTTAAAATCATAATCCGTTTTTGGTAAAACAAGGAAGTTTCCGGCCGTTGGCGAAAAGTTCGGCACAATTGAACATGAATCTCAAGCTTGATGAAAATTTTTTGGCGGCAATTTTATCCATTGCCGCCAAAAGCGTTTATCGGTAGCCGTTACGGCGCGCTGATTTTCAGCACCGTCACGCCGAAAGCGTCCGGCGCGGCGTCCATCGTCCGCCTTTTTATTGCCGTGAGGGCCGGTCAGCTTGCCGGTTTGATAAATTCTCTTGACACCCAGCCGCGATAGTTGCCGTACACCACATAAGCCCAGCCTTCCTCTGTCGCGACACTAACCAGAACTTCGGCTTTATTGGGGATTGTGGTGATCACCATATAGTCCCGGCCGGGGCCGTCGCGCAGGTTCAACGGGGCGCCTTTGGTGGTAACGATGAACTTGGAATAGCCGTTCACTATATTTTTGAAATTGTCCTTGATTTTCCATACGCCGCCGCTTGTATTTTCAATAATAACCACAGCGGAAAAGTCGGTCTCAATTTCTTTTGTGACGGCGCAGGCTGCCGGTTTCCCTTGCTTATCCGCGTAAAGGTACAGCGGGTTCTCCGCTGACAGGGAGTAATACCCGTTCTCCGTGAGAATCCGGTTGACCTTATCCGTTATGTCTTTGAGCGTCTGGCCGAACATTTCGGCGAGGTCGCCGTTGCCGAGCATTTTGTCGCCGGCATAGTCATAGGCGAAATAATAGGCCGACTCGTCGTATTCGCTCGCGCGCGGCGCGGTGATATACCCGACGCGCAGGAACAATATATTTTTGTAAGTATGCGTTTCATAAGTCATCTTGTAGTCGATGGAATATATTTTGTCTTTTTGGTTTTTAACCGACTCAATCATCGCCCGCAACTTGTCAATCGCGCCGTTGACTTTAACCGCGCCCGGTTTTTCGGAATCGATTTTCGGCAGTTCAACATCGAACGTGATTTCGTTGCCGTACTCGCTTTCCTTGAGTTGATAATAGGTGACGACATCCGGCGGTTTGACGGCTTGAGTTGTTGCTGCCGTGTTCGAGGTTGTTCCCCCGCGTGCCGGCAGATACCTTTGTGTCAAGAAAATGGCGAATACGGCTGACGCCAGGACGATCGCGCCCGCGAGAACAAGCAGAACCTTTTTTAACCCCGAAGACTCCGCTCTCCCCCGGTTCCTGTTTGTTCGCATAGCACGCAACTCCTTTCCCTGCATGTATACTATTTTATCACACTGAAATTTTTATGCAATGCGGATTGCGGGTCCGGTGACCGCCGGATGCCCGATATTTTTTCGAAAATGTGTTTTATCTCTTGCAACAGCGCTTTCTTTGTGAAATAATTTGGGTAACGGCAGGAGGCGGTGTATATGAACCGGATCGTATCGTTTGTCGTCTCGGCTCTTCTCGCGTTTTTATCGTTGTTCGGAATACAGCCCGGGGTGAGATGCTTTTTGACGGAACCATAAAGAAGGTTTGGGAGGCAGGATTTATGTGGGACAGCGCTTTACTGAAAACCAACGCCAAAAACGCGCTGCGGGGGCGTTATTGGCAGGCTTTTCTCATCAGTTTCATCGTGGCCTTTCTTGCCGGCGGCTCACCGGGAATCGGCACGTATTCCTTTAACAGCGTCGGCAGGGATGCCCGTTTTGAGTTTCGGGAAGCAGGCCGATTCAGGGAATTGTTTGAGCAATACAAAGAGTTTTTGATTCCGGTTTTAATTGCCGCCGCCGTTCTGATTCCTGTCGCTGTGTTCTTCGGCATCGCTTTCGGTTTATTCGTCTCCAACCCGATACGGGTTGGCCAAAGCCGGTATTATCTGGAAAACCGGTATCAAAAGCCGGAAATCCTGCGGTTGTTTTCCTCGTTCGGCCCGCAGTATATGAATATTGTAAAAACTATGTTTTTCAAAGGCTTGTATATATTCCTGTGGAGCCTGCTGCTCGTCATCCCCGGCATTGTCAAAAGTTACGAGTATTTCGCCGTGGAGTATATCCTGGCGGAAAACCCGGGTATTGACCCGAAAAGAGCGCTGGAGCTTTCCCGCCGGATGACCGACGGCCGGAAGTGGGATATTTTTGTGTTGAACCTTAGTTTTTTGGGCTGGTTTATCCTGTGTATGTTTACCGCGGGGGCCGGTTTCCTGTTCCTCGCGCCGTATTTGCAGGCGACTTACGCCGAACTGTATTCCGCCTTGCGCGACCGCGCGCTTGAGACGGGAATCGCCTCGCCGGAAGAACTCCCCGGCACCGTCCCGCCCGTACCGCCCGCTCCGCCATTCGCGCCGCCCCCCGTTTTTTAACTTTTTTCCGGCCCGGGTCTTGCGAAACGCGCCCGGTTTGGGTTACTATTAACCTTGTTCAACAAATATGACAAAGGGGAGATCGAGTATGGACGAGCAAAGAAAAATCGGCTACGCCGTCGTCGGCCTTGGTGTCGGGCGCGCGCACGCGAAAGCGGCGCTGAGCGCGCCGAACGGCAAACTCATCGCGGTCTGCGACCTGATACCGGAAAAACTCGAAAGAGCGAAAAAGGATTTCGGCGATATCCTCACTTACACCAGTTTCAACAAAATGCTGAAAAACAAGGATATCGAGGTCGTCAGCATCGCTCTGCCGAGCGGCATGCACGCGAAGTTCGCCGTCCGCGCGATGGAAGCCGGCAAGCACGTGCTCGTCGAGAAGCCCATCGACATTACGGTCAAAGCGGCCATGAAAATCGAGGAAGCGCGGATAAGAACGGGCATGAAGGCCGGCGTCATTCACCAAAACCGTTTCAACGCCTGTATGAAACCAATGAAAGAGGCCATCGACAGCGGCCGGCTCGGCGATATTTTCCACGGCACGTTCGCGGTGAAATGGTACCGCAAGCAAGAGTACTATGACAACGGCGGCTGGCGCGGCACATGGAACATGGACGGCGGCGGTTCGCTGATGAACCAGGCGATACATACCGTCGACCTGATGCAATGGCTTATGGGCGACGTCGAAAGCGTCACCTCGACCATGGGCATCGTCAGCCACAAGATCGAAACAGAGGACGTGACCGCCTCCCTGGTCAAATTCAAAAACGGGGCGTCGGCTACCTTCGTCAGTTCCACGAGCATGTATCCGGGCCTGAGTACGGATATTCAGGTGTACGGTACAAAGGGCTCCATCGAGGTCGACGGGGACCAACTCAAACTGTGGCGCGTTGAAGGTGAGGACGAAGACGAGGGCAAGGCCATGATTGACCTTTACGGCGCCGGCAACGGCAACGCGACGGCGCTCGACCCGACGCTCGTCGTCGGCCACGCGACGCAGGTGCACGACATCATCGACGCGGTGCTGTATGACCGCGACCCGCTCATCGTCCCCATGGACGCGATCAAGTCCGTCCAAATCGCCAACGCGATTTACAAATCCGCCCGGACGGGCAAAACGGTGCGTTTGGGTTGAACGGCGCGGGCCGATGAACAAAAAACCATCCCCGGAGCCAAAAAAGCTTCGGGGTATTGTTTATGCGGGCAAGCAAAAGCCAAAACTGTAAAATACCATAAGAAACACGGCAAATCCACGCGAGAATTGTAAAATACGCCTATAACATTTTTTGACGAAATCTGCTATAATAAGCAAATAAGATGATTCTTTCCCGCAAGAGGTGATACCATGCGCGCGACACACCGAACTGTCCGGCCCAACAAACGCGACGAACGCTACGAGTTGTGCGACCTGCCGGATTGCGTATATTTGATGGAGAACGGCAAGTGTGAAAAAACCACGGTCGCTTCCTGCGCCGGGAAGAACTGCCGGTTTCTGGTGACAAGCAAAGAAATTCAGACATCCAAAAAACGATGGCGCGACCGCCTCTCCGGAATGGACGAGTCCGCGCAGCTGTCCATCGCCAAGAAGTATTACGGCGGCTCCATGCCTTGGAAGGCCGACGAAAATAAGGAACTGCGCACGGGAACAGATTAATACCAAACGATAACCCCGCGAAAAAAATTCAAACACGCGCCCTGTCTTACCGGCAAGGCGCGTGTTTTTTTGTTTTCTTCCTTATGCGGGGTACTGCCGGATAATAATCGCCTTGACGCTGCCGCCCCAGCCCTTCGTGGGGTCGGGGGCTTCATTATACCCGATAAAGCGGCTTTCTTAATGAATCCTTTTCCCAAATCTTCCGTATATGGTTGCATTTTGAAACAAAATATGAGATATTCATATAAACACTATCGAAACGCGGTAATACTACTAATCAATCACACCATAGTGAACGCGGGAGGAAAACAATGAAAAAGCTTATTAAAAACAATGTCTATTGGGTCGGCAAAGTCGACTGGGAGCTCGAGCTCTTTCACGGCGCGGACTACACCGTCAACCACGGTTCAAGCCAGAATTCCTATTTGATTCTGGAAGGCAAAACCGCGCTTATCGACACCGTATGGATGCCGCACGCGAAAGAGTTCGTCGACAATCTGGAAAAAGAAGTGGGCCTTCACAACATCGATTTTATTGTCGCCAACCACGGGGAAATCGACCACAGCGGCGCCCTGCCCGCCCTGCTCGAAAGAATCCCCGACACGCCGGTGTACTGCACGGCCAACGCCGTCAAAAGCCTGACGGGCCAATACCACCACCCCGAGTGGAATTTCCAAGTCGTCAAAACCGGTGACTCCGTCGAGCTCGGCAACGGGAAGAAACTCGTGTTTGTGGAGATGACCATGCTGCACTGGCCGGACTCCATGGCGGCCTATATGACCGGCGACAACATTCTGTTTTCCAACGATGCGTTCGGCCAGCACCTCGCCGTCGAGGAACTGTTTAACGATAAAGCGGATCAATGCCTGCTGTGGGAGGAAGCGATTAAGTATTACGCCAACATCCTCAATCCGTTCTCACCGCTCGTCAAGAAGAAAATCGACGAAATCCTGTCGCTCGGCCTGCCGATTGACATCATCGCGACGAGCCACGGCGCCATTTGGCGGGACAACCCGGCGCAGATTGTTGAAAAATACTATGAGTGGTCGCAGGCTTACCGGGAAAACCAAATCACCGTCGCCTACGACACCATGTGGGACGGAACAAAGAAACTGGCCCACGCCATCGCGGCGGAAATTTCGGCCCTGTCGCCTGAAACAAAGGTGAAGGTTTTCAACATCTCCTCTGTCAACAAAAACGACATCATGACCGAGGTCTTTAAGTCCAAAGCCATCGCCGTCGGCTCCCCCACCGTCGGCAACAGCATTTTATCCTCCGTCGGCGGGTGGATTGATTTCCTGAAAGAACTGAAGTTTAAGAACAAGAAAGCCGCCGTTTTCGGCTGCTATGGCTGGAGTGGCGAATCCGTAAAGATTCTGCGCGAAAGGCTGGCCGGCGCGGGTTTTGAGGTCGCCGAGCCGGAAATCAAATGCCAATGGAACCCTCGCGAGGAGGACTTCGCGAAGGCGGCCGGCATTGCCAAAGCTCTTTGCGATTAACCTTGACATCGGCCGGCGGCGGGAATAAAATATAAATGTGTACCAAATTATGGGAGGGGTAGAATGAGAATTTATGAGAATAAAAAAATCGTACTGTTCGACGGAACCGGCCTGGACGGCTGGTTCAAATGCGGCGGCGGCGAGGCGGACTGGACCGTCGACGGGGACACGATGACGGTCAACCACGGCAATATCGTCACAAAAGAGACGTTCGGCGACGCGCTGTTGCACGTCGAGTTCCGCGAGCCGGATATGCCCGATGAAAAAGGCCAAGGCAAGGGCAACAGCGGCGTGTATGTCCACGGTTGCTACGAAATCCAGGTGCTCGATTCTTACGGCGTCAAAAACCCCGGCAAGGGCGACTGTGCGGCGATTTACGATATGTACCCGCCGCTGGTCAACGCCTGCAAACCCGCCCTCGAATGGCAGACCTACGACATCCTCATCCGCGCCCCGCGGTTCGGCCTGACAGGGAAGGTCAAGGAGGACGGCCGCATTTCCGTTTTCCACAACGGCTTGCCGGTGCATAACAACGCCGTCCTGCCCCGCGTGACCCCCGGCGGCCTCAGCGACAAGGTCGTCGCCGAGGGCCCGTTGATGCTCCAGGACCACGGCAACCCGGTGAGTTACCGCAACATATGGGTCATCAAGCTGTAATAACCCGTCACATGGCACAAAACCGCCCGCCCGCTTAATGGTTTAAAGGAGGAAACCGCTATGAAATACGCGAGCGAAGCTTTGATGCGCGAACATGAAAGTGTTCTTGTTGGGCTCGAGATCCTTGAAGAATTTGTTAAAACAATGAAGAATACCGGCAGCGCGGACCGTGACGACGCAGACGGAATCATCCGTTACATTCAGTTGTTTGCCGACAAATGCCATCACGGCAAAGAAGAGGGGCTTTTATTTCCCGCTATGGAAAGGGCCGGCATTCCGAACGAAGGCGGCCCCATCGGCCAAATGCTTCGCGAACACGCCGAAGGCAGGCAGTGCATCGCCGAAATGGTCGCTTCAACAGCCGGCGGCGTTGTAGACACGGGCAGGTTCGCGTCAGCCGCGGAGAGTTACATTTCGTTGATACGCGCTCACACCGAGAAGGAGAATACAGTGCTGTTTCCCTTGGGTGACTCAAAGATTCCCGAATGGAAGAACCAGCGGCTGCTTGAACGCTTCGCGGAGTTTGAGGCGCAAGTAATCGGAGAGGGCATCCACGAGGAAATGAATAAGCTTTTCAACAGTATCAGGGCGAGATACATGAAATAGCGGCGTTTTCAAAAAAAAACCGGTTCCGCGATTGTGAAATCAATGGCGGAACCGTTTTTTACTTTTCATATCGCCCCGTGGAATGTCCGCGAGACGACCTCCGCCTGCTGCTCTTTGGAAAGTTTGTTGAAATTGACGGCGTAGCCGGAAACGCGAACGGTCAGGTTCGGGTATTTTTCGGGATGGTCCATCGCGTCGACGAGCGTTTCGCGGTCAAGCACATTAACATTCAAGTGGTGGGCGTTTTGGGCGAAATACCCGTCGAGCAGCGAAACTAAATTGGCGTACCGCTTTTCCTCCCCCCGGCCGAGAGCGGCCGGCACGACGGTGAAGGTGTTCGAGATGCCGTCGCGGCAGCAGCCGTAAGGGAGCTTCGCGACGGAGTTCAGCGACGCGAGAGCACCGTTCTTTTCGCGGTTGTGCATCGGGTTCGCGCCGGGCGCGAACGGTTCGCCGGCCTTGCGGCCGTCGGGCGTCGCGCCGGTCTTTTTACCGTAGACGACGTTCGAGGTGATGGTCAGGACGGAGAGCGTGTGCTCGGCGCCCCGGTAGGTCGGGTTCTTTTTCAGCTCCTCAAAAAACAGCCGCGTCTGTTCGGCCGCGATGGCATCCGCCCGGTCGTCGTCGTTGCCGTATTGCGGGAAGTCCCCCGTCGTTTCAAAGCCGGTGATGAGACCTTCCTCATTGCGCAGGGGCCGCACCGCCGCGTATTGTATCGCGGACAGTGAATCCGCCAAAACGGACAACCCCGCGATTCCGAACGCCATGAAGCGGCGGACATCGGTGTCGTGCAGGGCCATTTGCGTCTTTTCATAGGCGTATTTGTCATGCATATAGTGAATCATGTTCAGCGCGTTGACATAGGTTTTCGCCAGCCACGCCCGGTAAAAATCGAGCGTTTCGGTGACTTTGCCGTAATCAAGAACATCCCCCTCATATGGCGGCCTCGCCGGCCCGAGTTGAACGCCCGTTTTTTCGTCCCGCCCGCCGTTAAGGCTCAGCAGCAGCAGTTTCGGGAGGTTCACGCGCGCGCCGAAAAACTGCATGTCCTTGCCAACACGCATGGCCGACACGCAGCAGGCGATGGCGTAGTCGTCGCCGTAAATCCCGCGCATCAAATCGTCGTTTTCGTATTGGATGGCGTCTGTCTCGCAGCTGACTTTCGCGGCAAACCGCTTGAAGCCCGCCGGCAGGGATTTCGACCAGAGAATCGTTAAATTCGGCTCGGCGGAGGGGCCGAGGTTATACAGCGTATGAAGCATGCGGTAAGTGGTTTTGGTCACGAGCGTGCGCCCGTCCTCCCCCGTGCCGCCGAGCGCCTCCGTAATCCACATCGGGTCGCCTGCGAACAGCTTGTTGTATTCCGGCGTGCGCAGATGGCGGGCCATGCGAAGTTTGATGACGAAGTCGTCCATCATTTCCTGGGCGGCTTCTTCCGTCAGGATGCCGCGGCGGATGTCCCGCTCGAAATAGATATCCAAAAAGGTTGACACGCGGCCGAGGGACATCGCCGCCCCGTTTTGCTCTTTAATCGCCCCGAGGTAGCCGAAATACAGCCACTGCACGGCTTCTTTCGCGTTCCCGGCCGGCCCCGAAATGTCAAAGCCGTAAAGGGCCGCCATCTCCTTGAGTTTGCCCAAGAAGTTGATTTGCTGGTAAAGCTCCTCCAACAAGCGGATATTGTCCTGCAGCATGACCGCCTCGCCGGCGCGGCGCTTATCCTCTTTCTTTTTTTCAATGAGGAAATCAACACCGTAAAGGGCGACGCGGCGGTAGTCGCCGATGATGCGGCCGCGCCCGTAGGCGTCGGGCAGGCCGGTGATAATGCCGCAGTGCCTCGCCTGCTTGATTTCGTCGGTGTAGACGCGGAACACCCCGTCGTTGTGCGCCGTACGGTACAGAAACTCGTCCTCGATTTTTTGCGAGAGGGTATAGCCGTAAGCCTTGCACGCTTTTCGGGTCATGTTGATGCCGCCGAAGGGGTTGACGCCGCGGCGCAAGGGCCGGTCCGTTTGCAGGCCGACGATGATTTCGTTGTCTTTATCGAGGTAACCGGCGTTGTAATTGGTCAGGGACGACACCGTGTTTGTGTCGATGTCGAGCACGCCGCCGAACCGTTTCTCGAGCTCGAGAAGGCTTTCGAGCTTGCTCCTCATCGCTTGCGTCCGACCGGTCGGGCCTCTCAAAAAAGACTCGTCCCCCTCGTAGGGTTCATAGTTTAATTGGATGAAGTCCCGGACATTGATGTCCTCACACCATGGCCCTTCCTGAAAACCGTTCCACTGTTCTTTCAAATTTACACCCTCCCCCACCCGTTCGGGAATAAAAAAGGGCAGCATTTCTTTTATGCTGCCCAGACGGTCGGCTCGTGTCAGCCGCGGCTTCACTGTGGTGCTCCACAATTACCCGTCAGAAACCGCGGCCCTTTTTTTCTTTATTTTATCATCTTTGGCCTGTCCTGTCAACGCCGGGCGAACCGCCACCGAACAGCTTTCGAATAATCTCTTCCACCTTCCGCTCGATGACGTCCGTGTCCGCGTCGACAATGACGCCGGCGTACTTTTCGTACAGGGGAACCCTCTCGGCATACACATCCCGAATTGTCCGGCCGGGTTTCATCACGACACCGCGGGTCATGATGTTGTCAAGGCGCTTCTCAATGTTTTCGCAGCTCGATTTCAGGTAAACAATGCTGCCGATTGTCTGCAGATACGCCATCGCCCGCTCGCCGTAAACTACGCTGCCGCCCGTGGCAATGACGGTTTTTTTAACGTCCACCGACAAAACCGTTTGCTCCTCGATTTGAATAAAGCCTTCGATGCCGTCACTGTCGATAATCTCCTGGAGCGTTCGGCCCGTTTCCTCCTGAATCAGGATGTCGATGTCCAAAAAACCGTAGCCGATGGTTTTGGCGAGGATAACGCCCGCCGTGCTCTTGCCCGACGCGGGCATGCCGATTAAAACAATGTTGTTCATCCCGTTCTCCTTTTTTTGCAACCGGCAGTCTCGGCCGTCCGGCTGCTCCATTATACCATGAGGACGCTGTTTGCTGTCAGATTTTGACAACGATTTCAATATAGTCAATTTGAACGGTCAGAATCCCGGTGTTTTCGCACGATGCGGCAATCACACCGGACAAATCGCTTTCGGTATCGGTGACGATTAAAATCTTGCTGTTCACAAATTCCCCCGTTTTCGTTTCCTGCTGCCATTGTACCACACAATAATTCTCATGACAATTTGAGAAACGGGCAGCGACTCTATGGAATGTCAACGACACCGGCTTGCACCGCCTGTGTTTTGTCCCCGACGACCCGAAAAGCAGACAAACATGGATTGTCAACTGGCGCACCCACTACGGGGGGAACGGCTCAATTGCCCAGGCGAGGCGAATGCCGGTTCGTCTATGAACAATTCATAAATCCATATCGCTTTACGATTTCGAAAGACCGTTATAATCCGGCGGAGTCGTTTCACAAATAATGGCAGCGGTTTGCTGTATTTCCAAAAAGCGGAGAGCCCGGTTTTGTGAATGAAACTCTCAAAACCGGACCCTCCGCCTTTATTCAAACTGTTCGCTTATTTTACAAGATCTTTCTTCTTTCTTGTTACATAGACCGCTGCCGCCGCAAGAGTCAGCACCGTGAACACTGCCGCGCCGTTGAAAGCCGAACCGGTGGATGGAACATCGGGCTGCTTGGTTGTGCTCGGTTCTTCCGGGCGGTGAGTTGTGGTTTCGCCCGGAACGGCGGTCCATTTCGCTTTATACGAAGCGTTTGTTGTGGCGGGGGATAGCGCCGGTTCCCAGCCCGCAAAGACATAGCCTTCTTTCGCGACGACGGGAGGTGCCGGCATAACGCCATGCGCCACTTCTATCGTCTTTCCGCCCGTTCCGCCATTGGCGTCAAATGTGATTTGCCATGTCACCACCGGAACCGTCTTTTCCCATTGGGCGGTATATGTCGCGTCCGCGGCCGCAGGCACTACCGACGGCTCCCAACCCGTGAAGACATAGCCCTCTTTGATAACAACGGGAGGAACCGGCATTGCGCCGTCCTCTACGTCTATGGTTTCGCCGCCCGTTCCGCCGGCGGCGTCAAACGTGATTTGCCATGTCACGGCCGGAGCCGTCTCTTGCCATTGGGCGGTATACGTCGCGTCCTCGGTCGCGGGCACTACCGACGGCTCCCAGCCCGCGAAGTCGTAACCTTCTTTCATAACCGGTGGAGGCATCGGCATTGCGCCGTCCGCCACTTCGATCGTTTCGCCGCCCGTTCCGCCGGCGGCGTCAAACGTGATTTGCCATGTCACTCCCGGAACCGCCTCTTGCCATTGGGCGGTATATGTCGCGTCCGCGGTCGCGGGTACCAACAACGGCTCCCAACCGATGAAGTCGAAGCCTTCTTTCTCGACAGTGGGCGGCACCGGCGTTTCGCCGTCCTCTACGTCTATGGTTTTGCCGCCCGTTCCGCCGTCGGCATCAAACGTGATTTGCCATGTCACGGCCGGAGCCGTCTCTTGCCATTGGGCGGTATACGTCGCGTCACCGGTCGCGGGCACTACCGACGGCTGCCAGCCCGCGAAGTCGTAACCTTCTTTCATAACCGGTGGAGGCACCGGCATCGCACCGTCCTCTACGTCTATGGTTTCGCCGCCCGTTCCGCCGGCGGCGTCAAACGTAATTTGCCAAGTCTTTGGCACAACCGCTTTCCATTGAGCGGTATATGTCGCGTCCGCGGTCGCGGGTACCAACAACGGCTCCCAACCGATGAAGTCGAAGCCTTCTTTCTCGACAGTGGGCGGCACCGGCGTTTCGCCGTCCTCTACGTCTATGGTTTTGCCGCCCGTTCCGCCGGCGGCGTCAAACGTAATTTGCCAAGTCACTCCCGGAACCGCCTCTTGCCATTGGGCGGTGTATGTCGCGTCACCGGTCGCGGGTACCAACAACGGCTCCCAACCGATGAAGTCGAAGCCTTCTTTCTCGACAGCGGGCGGCACCGGCGTTTCGCCGTCCGCCACTTCGATCGTTCCGCCACCCGTTCCGCTGGCGGCGTCAAACGTGATTTGCCATGTCACTCCCGGAACCGCCTCTTTCCATTGGGCGGTATATGTCGCGTCACCGGCCGCGGGCACCAACAACGGCTCCCAACCGATGAAGTCGAAGCCTTCTTTCTCGACAGCGGGCGGCATCGGCGTTTCGCCGTCCGCCACTTCGATCGTTCCGCCGCCCGTTCCGCCGGCGGCGTCAAACGTGATTTGCCATGTCACTCCCGGAACCGTCTCTTGCCATTGGGCGGTATATGTCGCGTCCGCGCCGGCGGGTACCAACAATGGCTCCCAACCGATGAAGTCGAAGCCTTCTTTCTCGACATCAGGCGGTACCGGCATAGCGCCGTCTGCCACTTCGATCGTTTCGCCGCCCGTTCCGCCGGCGGCGTCAAACGTGATTTGCCATGTCACTCCCGGAACCGCCTCTTGCCATTGGGCGGTGTATGTCGCGTCCGCGCTGGCGGGTACCAACAACGGCTCCCAACCGATGAAGTCGAAGCCTTCTTTCATAACAGGTGGAGGCACCGGCGTTTCGCCGTCCGCCACTTCGATCGTCTTGCCGCCCGTCCCGCCGGCGGCGTCAAACGTGATTTGCCATGTCACTCCCGGAACCGTCTCTTGCCATTGGGCGGTGTATGTCGCGTCCGCGGCCGCGGGCACCACTGCCGGCTCCCAACCGATGAAGTCGAAGCCTTCTTTCTCGACAGCGGGCGGCACCGGCGTTTCGCCGTCCGCCACTTCGATCGTTTCGCCGCCCGTTCCGCCGGCGGCGTTAAAAACGATAGTATACATTTCAATGATGTCGTTGCAGGTAATAACGAATTCATAAAGCCCATATTCGACACCGAGGGCGTCCACAGCGTTCATGTGGAAAGTATATATTCCGGCCGGTATGCCGTCGGGCCGTTTGAGTGTAACGGTCAACGGAATATCCACCCCGGTCGGTCCCGAATACGGTTCGGAAAGCCCGGCTATCCAGGGTTCAAAATCCGCTTCCTCTGGCACAAGTGTCAGCCCGCTTACGGTTGGCGCGGTAAGGCTTAAGCTGATGGCGTCTATCACCTGCGTGGGGAGTTTTTCTCCGGTAGCTTCATAGCATTCACCCCCGGTTAACCCGGCCCAATAGACCCAATAATCCCAAAATTCGTTTTCGGTTCCGTACGACAGGCAATTCAACAGCTGTATATTGTTTTCAGCCATGCCGGCCAGTACTGTCTGCAAATCAAGGTCGTCTTCTGTAAACATAACGGCGTCGCGGCCCGGGTCCCCTCCGGTTGAATAGACATCTCCGCCGATGCCTTCGTTCAAATCGTCGTCATGAGGTACACTGTCGCCGAAATGCACCAGTATTTTTCTTGAACCGTCTCTCCATCCTATGGTTTCGTCCGCATAACTTTCATAAAGCATTCTTGTCATGGACTCCGGACCATCTTCACCGTAACCCAGTTCCAAAGAATTCACCGCGGAAGAAACCGCGTCGACAGCGCCGGTCAGTGCGCAATCCATCCTGTACGGATAATCGGAAGTCACATCGCCGTACTGATTTTCATAGTCATAACTCGAATAATAGTCGGTATAATCCATGTAAGTAATAACACCAAAGCGCATATCACTGCCGAGCTCATTGAGTTGCTGCATAATGTTAAGCGCGTTGATTTTCGCGGCGTCCAAAATATCTCCCATGCTCCCCGTAAGATCGAACGCGAACACTACATCGGCCGTGGGCGGCACAACAGGCAACGTCACACTGACCTCGCATTCGCACTCTTCCGATCCGTTGAGCGTGATTTCATAATCCGCCGCGTATACGCCAAACGGCAGAGCGCCTGCCACAAGCAGGCACACCAAAATAATCCCACACAACTTGGTAATATGTTTCTTCATACCGGGCACCTCTTTCTAATCAATTATTTTTTATGTCCTGTGCTGACCGCGTATTTCGAATTCCTATCACCTCTTCTATGTATTTCTATTTCCTATATACACGATAATAAAAGATTGTCCCTGAAAGCTTTGTCGAAATCCGTATTCCCGTATTGATTTTTTCATTAATTCTTCGTTTCGCGTTATTCGACAATATCCCGGCAATAAATTAAAAAATCGCCGAAACATTTCCGTTTCAGCGATTTTTATATTGTACTTCTGTTAACCGGGCCGGAACTTCAGCCGGCCGCTGTCCGCGTTTCTTTTATTTATTTCGCAGTGTGTTTCTTCTTATTTGTTACATAGGCTGCCGCCGCCGCGAGTGTCAGCACCGCGAACACCGCCGCGCCTTTGAAAGCCGAACCGGTGGCGGGAACTTCGGTCTGGTCATTGCTCGGTTCTTCCGGGGCGTTTGTTGTAGTTTCACCATCAACGGCAGTCCATTTCGCTTTATACGACGCGTTCGTTGTGGCGGGGGATAGCGCCGGCTCCCAGCCCGCGAAGACAAAGCCTTCTTTTGTGACAACAGGCGGTATCGGCATAGCGCCATGCGCCACTTCTATCGTCTTGCCGCCCGTTCCGCCGTTGGCGTCATATGTGATTTGCCATGTCACCCCCGGAGCCGTCTTTTCCCATTGAGCGACATATGTCGCGTCCGCGGCTGCCGGCACTACTTCCGGCTTCCAACCCGTAAAGATAAAGCCTTCTTTCGTGGTAAGAGGAGGCATCGGCATAACGCCGTCCGCCACTTCGATCGTTCCGCTGCCCGTCCCACCGTCGGTGTCAAATGTAATTTGCCAAGTCTTCGGCACAACCGCTTTCCATTGAGCGGTATATGTCGCGTCCGCGCCGGCGGGTACCAACGACGGCTCCCAACCGATAAAGTCGAATCCTTCTTTCTCGACAGCGGGCGGCACCGGCGTTTCGCCGTCCGCCACTTCGATCGTTCCGCTGCCCGTTCCGCCGGCGGCGTCAAACGTGATTTGCCATGTCACGGCCGGAGCTGTCTCTTGCCATTGGGCGGTATATGTCGCGTCACCGGCCGCGGGCACCACTTCCGGCTTCCAGCCCGCGAAGTCGTAACCTTCTTTCATAACAGTTGGCGGCACCGGCATCGCGCCATCCGCCACTTCGATCGTTCCGCTGCCCGTCCCGCCGGCCGCGTCAAACGTGATTTTCCAAGTCTTTGGCACAACCGCTTTCCATTGAGCGGTATATGTCGTGTCACCGGCCGCGGGCACCACTGCCGGCTCCCACCTGATGAATTCAAAACCTTCTTTTGCGACATCCGGCGGCACCGGCGTTTCGCCTTGAGCCACATCGATCGTATCGCCGCCCGTCCCGCCGTTGGCGTCAAAAACGATAGTATACATTTCAATGATGTCGTTGCAGGTTAAAACAAATTCATAACTCCCGTACTGGACGTCGTCGGCATCCACAGCGTTCATGTTAAATGTATATGTTCCGGCCGGTATATCGTCGGGTCGTTTGAATGTCACAATTAAGGGAACCTCCTCGCCGAAGGGTCCCGTATACGGTTGAGAGACTTTCGCTATCCAGGGTTCAAATTCCGCTTTCTCAGCCACAAGCGTCAACCCCTCAACGGTCGGCGTGCCCAGGATTGATGTGATTTCCCCTACAACTTGCGCAGGCAGCGCATCTCCGTATTCTTGAAAACCGAAGCATTTGCCGCCTGCCAAGTCGGTCCAATGGACCCAATTAACCCAAAATTCGTTGTCGGTTCCGTGCGACAGGCAATTCAACAGATGGATATTGTTTTCAGCCATGCCGGCCAGCACTGTCTGAAAATCAAGGTCGTCGTCTGTAAACATAACGGCGTCGGGGCCCGGGTCCCCTCCGGTTGAATAGACATCTCCGCCGAGGCCTTCATTGATATTGTCGTCATGAGGTACACTGGCGCCGAAATGCACCAGTATTTTGCTTGAACCGTCTCTCCATCCGATCTCATCATCCGCGTAGCTTTCATAGAACATTCTTGTAACGGATGCCGGAACGTCTCCGCCGTCACCGCCGTCACCCCGTGCCAACGAATCGATCTTGGAAGAAACCACTTCGGTATCGCCGGTCAGCGCGCAATCCATCCTGTACGGATAATCGGAAGTCCCATCGCTGTACTGATATTCATAGTCATAACTCGAATAATAGTCGGTATAATCCATATAGGTTATGACACCGAAATGAATATCACCGCTGAGCGCGTTGAGTTGCTGTATGATGTCACTCACGTTGGTTTTCATAGCGCTAATAAGCGCGTCATCCGCCGTGAGATCGAACGCGAACACCACATCGGCTTTGAGCGGCATATCAGGCAGCAATATGTTGACTGTACAGTCGCTTTCTTCCGCATTGTTGAGCGTGATTTCATAATCCGCCGCGTATACGCCAAACGGCAGAGCGCCTGCCACAAGCAGGCACACCAAAATAATCCCACACAACTTGGTAATATGTTTCTTCATACCTGGCACCTCTTTCTATTGAAATATTTTTTAATATCCTTGCCTTTGCCGCATCAACCGAAGCCATGCATCACCTCTTCTGTAAAAGCTCGAAAGTCTTCTTTAATTGAGCCTGGGTATTTGTAATATAAAATATATCATGGTAATAAATATATGTCAATAAATATTTTGCCAAATTGCCATTCTTCTTATCGATTTTTGCTATATAACTTATTTTCGCATTTTTTGATGTAATCCGATTCAATAAAATAATGCCGAAACATTTCCGTTTCAGCGATTTTTCTTATTGTTCTCTTCTATATTAACCGGGCCGGAACTTCAGCCTGCTGTCGTCCGCAGCCCCCGTCCGGTAATTCCAGCGGTAGGCGTTGGCCGTGACGCCTCGGGCCTCGTACTCCTCTCTGGTCATGTTGAAAGTAAAGCCGCTGATTTTCGCGTCCTTGCTGAAAGCGAAGTCCCCGATGCTCCGCAGCGTGGACGGAAAAACGACCGTACCGAAAAAGGGGCTGTATCCGCGCACCGTTCCCGCCGCGTTTTCATACAGCCCCTTTGCAGCTATGTGCCGGGACGGCTTCCTTTGACCTCTCGATTACAGCATCTCAATGGCCCCGGCCGCGCCCATACCGGCGCCGATGCACATGGTGATCAGGCCGTACTTGCCGCCCGTGTCTTCCAGGTAGGATAGCGCTTTGCAGGTCAGAATGGCGCCGGTGGCGCCCAGCGGATGACCCATCGCGATGGCGCCTCCGCGCGGATTGAGTTTTGCGGGGTCAATGCCCAGTTGATCGACGCAGATGAGCGACTGAACCGCAAAAGCCTCGTTGAGTTCGATGACATCGAATTGGTCGAGTTCCATACCGATTCTGTTAAGAAGTTTCGGCACCGCGTAGACGGGGCCGATGCCCATCATCTCCGGCGACACACCCGCGACCGCGTAACCCAGGAACTTCGCGATGGGTTTGATGCCGAGCTCGGCGGCCTTATCGGCGGACATCATCACGACAAAACCCACGCCGTCGTTCATCGGCGAGGAATTGCCCGCGGTAACCGCGCCGTTTTCCTTGAAAGCGGCGGGCAGTTTGGCCATATCCTCATAAGTGGCATCGTGTTTAATGCACTCGTCCTCTTTCATAATATCAATGGCGCCGTCTTTATCGGTATAGGTGACGGGGACAATCTCTTTCTTGAAAGCCCCTTCCTTTTGCGCTTTCGAGGCCTTTTGATGGCTGTCGAGGGCGAATTTGTCCATATCCTCGCGTTTGACGTCGAACATATCCGTCAGAACTTCGGCCGTCGTGCCCATCGCCAGGTAACAGGCGGCCCTCTCTTTGAAGATCTTCGGGTCGAGCGCCGTCAGGTCAAGCACCGTCATGGGGCACATGGACATCGACTCGACGCCCCCGGCGACGATGATGTCCGCCTGGTCGGCCATAATCTCATTGGCCGCGAAGGCGATGCTCTGCAAGCCGGAGGAGCAGAAACGGCTGACCGTCACGCCGCACACCTCGTCGGTCAGTTCGGGGCGTTCAAGACCGGCGCGGATGACGATGATTCTCGCCATGTTCAAGCCCTGCACATCCTCGGGCGTCGAGCAGCCGACGATGACGTCGTCGATTTCGTTGAGCGGCAGGTTCGGCACCTTATCGAGCACGCCCAACAGGACTTCTGTTGCCAGTTTGACGGGATATTCGTTGACCAGGGTGCCTTTCGTCGCTCTGCCGATGGGCGACCTCCCGTAAGCGACAATAACGGCATCTTTTAAAGTTTTCATCGTGTTCACTCCTCCTTATTCATAGACGGTCATAACCGCGACGTCATCGGGGATGATCAAATCCGCCTCGGTCGCGTTTTTGAGATCGTCCACCGTTACATTCGGCGCGATTTCTTTGACCAGAAGCCCCTCGGGCGTGACCTCGATGAGCGCCATATTGGTGACGATGACGTCCACGCAGTGAGCGCCGGTCAGTGGGAAGTTGCATTTGTTAAAAATTTTGGGGTCCCCTTTGTTGGTATGTTCCATGGCGACGATCACTTTTTTCGCGCAGGTGATCAGGTCCATCGCGCCGCCGTAACCGGCCATCAGTTTGCCGGGAACCATCCAGTTGGCGAGATTGCCTTCCGCGTCGACCTGCAGGGCGCCGAGCACCGTGATATCGACGTGGCCGCCGCGGATGAGCGCGAAGGATACCGCGCTGTCAAAGAACGAACCGCCCGGGTGCAGCGTCGCCCAGCCGCCGCCCGCGTCGAAAACATCCTTGTTGATCTCATGCAGGGGCGGTGCGGGCCCCAGGCCCAGCACGCCGTTTTCACCCTGCAGGGTGATCTTCATCCCCGGGGGAATGTGGTTCGGGATGATTGTCGGCAGGCCGATGCCCAGGTTGATGACGTCGCCGTCCTTAAACATCATCGCGACCCGCCTTGCCACAAAATTTCTCCAATCCAAAGCCATCTCAAGCACCTACCTTTACAATGGCGTCAACCAGAATCCCCGGCACCGTGACAAGTTCCGGGTCGATTTTGCCGACTTTGACGAGCTGCTCGGCTTCCACGACGGTGTATTTCGCGGCCGCCGGCATCAAAGCGCCGAAGTTTTTCGTGCAGCCGGTCATGAAACAGTTGCCATCGAGGTCGACTTTCGCCGCTTTAATCAGGGCGACGTCGGCTGTGATGGCCTTTTCCATCAGGTACTTTTTGCCGTCAATCTCAATGGTCGGTTTGCCTTCCTCCACGGCGGTGCCGAAGCCCACCGGCGTATAGAACGCCGGAATACCCGCGCCGCCCGCGCGGATTCTTTCGGAAAAAGTGCCCTGGGGAATCAGTTCGAGTTTGCCCTCGTCATAGAGTTTTTCGGCCGCCTTGCTCGGGCGGGTGAAGGTCGCGATCATGCCCCTGGCGCGGGTCATGAGCATTTTTTCCAGCGCGGGTAAATAGTTCGAATTGGCCGCGTTCGCCACAAATAACAGGTCTTTTAGATCGGACTGCTTGAGGATTGTCCGCATCACGCGCCCGGGGTAACCCATCGGCCCGAAACCGCCGACCAGGATCGTATCTCCGTCCTTAATCGGGGCGATCGCCTCCAGGAGAGTCATCAGCTTACCCATATACAACCACCTTCTGTCTGTAGTGTTTTTATCAATCGGCCTGTGCTATGATACCGTGTGTTGTTAATTAAGCCCTTGGAACAACTCAAGGTTGTCATAGGAATAGGTCCTGACGCCGTCCTCAATCTCATGGATGATTTTTGTGACCAAATCGTTGTACGGGGTGGGTACGCCGGCTTGTTTCCCGTAATACGAAACGGCGCCGTTCATCGAGTCCACTTCGGTCTTGTTGCCATGCTCAAGGTCCTGGAGCATGCTGGCTTTGAGCATTCTATGCTTTTTGATAACAATGGGGATGATGAACAGAGACTTCATCTCGGTGATCTTGTCTTTGTAATCGATGAGTTTCACGACATCCTGGCCCTGAATGGGCTCGATCTTAATACCGAGCGCTTTGGTGACTTCGATGCACTCCTTGATGATGCGCAGGATGCACTTGCGTGATTGTTTGTTTTCCGCCGCTTCGCCGAAGGTGCATCCCATGACCGCGGACATCCCGCTGAAGGAGGCGTTGATAATCAGTTTTGCCCAGCGGGCACCGGCGAAGTTGTCCACGACGATCGTTTCGCCCATGATGCTGAGCAGCCGCTTGATCTCGCTCATTTTCGGGTTCGGTCTGCCGGTCATGGTGCCGATGTCGTACGTCAGCGCGTCGGGTTCCGAAGTCAGTTCGGTAACACCCGGGCCGGTGTATGTCGCGCCCCACGCGATGGTGCAGCCGACCACCCTGTCATCTCCGATGACCTGGGCGACCGAAGGCTCCGGCATGCCGTTTTGCATCGTGCAGATAACCGCGTCGTCGTTCATGTACTGCACCAGATTTTCCACGATGCTTTTGTTGTTCATTTGTTTGGTCATCAGGAAAATCAGGTCGTACTTGCCGGTAATCTCGTCATAGGTCATCGCGCTGACCGGCACTTCCATTTTAACCGTGCCGATGATGGTGGCGCCGTTGGCTTTGAGCGCGTCGATGTGCTCTTTGTTGATGTCGATGAGATCAACCTGTTCCTTCGCCTTGGACAGATAAGCGCCCAAGACCAATCCCATGGACCCCGCGCCTACGATAGCGGTGCGCATTGATAATTCCCCCTTTTAATTAACTTTATCGCCGCTACTTTGTTGCATATTCTAATCATATGATATAAAATTGGTTTTAAGCAGTCCGATTGCTGCTTTGTTTGCGGTTGCTCGCAGGGTATTCCGGCTGGCGGCACGCACGCCTCCATAAAACGAAAGGTGTGGTACTTTGAGCGGGTCCGCTAAATCCGAGGCAGCCGGGCAGCCCGGGGCAGGGCCGACACAGAAACAGGTGGATTACGTCTATCAGAACCGCCGGTATGTCGGCACCAAAGAGGTCGCCGGCTATGTGCTGTGGGATATGGCGCAGAGTTTCAACATCAACACCTACTCCGGACGGTTTGTCAACACCATTCTGCAGGTCAGCTTCAGAAACCAGCAGATTTTATCCGTTATCAATGGGATTTGGGACATCATCAACGATATTTTCACGGCCGCGATTGTGGATAAAACCAGAACGCGCTGGGGTAAATTCAAGCCGTATTTGGTGTTCCTGGCTATCCCCGGCACCATCGGCACCTGCCTTTTCTGGCTTCTGCCGCTTTTCTTTAAGGGCGCGCTGCCGGACGATATGAACAAGTTCATCGCGTATTCCGTTCTCGCGATTGTCCGCGAGGGCATCGGCACATTTCTGGGCATCGCCCAGGGCGGTATTATCACGACCATCACGCCTCACCCCGTGGAACGGACCCGTATGCTGACCATCGCCAATTTTTTCTCCGGGCTGTTCGGCGAAAAGCTGCCGGAGCAGATAATGACCATCCTGATCGACCTTATCGGCAACAATGTTATAAAGCCGAAGAAAGGTCCCGTCAGCGGTTTATACTTAAAGCTGTTTGTGGGGATGGGGACATTCACCAGCATTGTGGGGGGCCTTGTGTCTCTCTGGTTTAACACCATCATGAGGGAACGGGTCGTTCAGTCCATCAAAACGCCGAGCATTGTTCAGGGCATCAAATCCATCTTGAACAACAAACCCGTTTTGCTGATGACGCTTTCGCAAATTCTCAGTTCTTTTTCCGTCGGCGGCAGCAAATCGGATTATTTCATAGATGTTCTCAACTTTGCCACTTTAGGCTACCTGACAGGCATCCCCGGCGGACTTCTCGGGCCGCTTCCCTTTATGATTGTGCCGTGGTGCCGCCGCCATTTCCAAAGCCGGACACTGTATTTGGTCAGCGGTTATATGGGGCAGGTGTTGATGGTGCCGGTGTTCCTTATCGGTTCCATCGGCGGGAAGAAAAACGGGCTGTATAAAAATAAAATCGTCATGGCCTCCGCCCTGACGGTTTATGAGACGCTCATCGCGTTTTTCTACGGCGTCCGAAAGGTCATCCCCACCGAGATGTACAACGAAACGATGGATTACTGCGAATGGAAAAACGGCTACCGCACCGAGGCGATGACCTCCGTCGCGAAAGGCCTCGCGAGCAAGCTGGCCGGGATCTACACCAACCTGCTGTCTCTTCAAATAAAGCGTTGGATAAAATATGACCAGACCGCGTATGCCCGGGGCGCCAAACAAAACGACAGCACAAAATACTGGCTGTTCGCGACGTATTCCGTATTTCCGCTGTTGACCGGTTTTCCCGGCATCATCCCGATGCTGTTCTATGATTTATCCGGCAAGAAGCGCGAAACCATGTACGCGGAACTGCTCGAACGCCGTTCGAATATATCAAAAAGCGCTTCCGCGGCCGACGCCGAAACGATGGAACAAATAGCCGCCGAGCAGATGGAAATCGGTGAGAAAAACAAAAGCAAAAATCTCTGAGCGTTCACGGTGAAATGAAACAACCCGGCCTGATGACAATCAGCCGGGTTGGCGTTTTTATGAATGCTTTTGGCTTCAGCGTACGCTGGACACCTATCGCACTTTGTGCCTCATGATTTTCCTTGAAGTGTTGCGCTCAAATTTTTCATGCCGCAACTCAATGTCATAAATAAATTTGTAAGAAGGAAGCAGGCTGTTGACATAATCGACTTCCTCTTTGATTTTGTTATAGATTTCTTCGTCCGCCATTCCCTCGGTCCGTTCTTCGTCGGGCACGACGAGGGCGACGAGAACGGGGTTCCCTTCGTTTTGCCGTTCGACGACGACGCATTCCTCGATAAGGTCAATTTTATACAGATACTCTTCCAGCTCTTCGGGATAAATATTTTTACCGTTGCCCATGATGATGATGTTCTTCTTTCGGCCCGTGATATAGATAAAGCCGTCTTTGTCAAGATAGCCCATATCGCCCGTATTAAACCATCCGTCTGGCGTGAACGCTTCCCGGGTCGCCTCCGGGTCCTCGTAGTAGCCGAGCATAACATTGTCGCCTTTGACCAGAATCTCCCCGACATTTCCCTCGCGGTCTTCGCCGATTTTCACTTCGCAGCACTGTACCGGGCGCCCGACCGAGCGCAGTTTCATGTATTGAGGCGAGTTGACGGAGACCAGCGGCGCGCATTCCGTAATGCCGAACCCTTCGAATATAGTGATACCCAAAGAGTAAAAGTTTTTGATAATATCGGGTGAAAGCGGCGCTCCGCCGCTGATGATGGTGTGCATATTGCCGCCAAAGGCCGCCGTGATTTCCCCAAAAAATTTATTTCTCAAGTCGATGCCGAAAAAGAGGAGGGCATTGCTCAGTTTGATGCCGGCCTTCAGCTTCTTTTCTCGTCCGTTTTTCCTCGCTTCGTCCCATATGCGTTTGTACAGCGTCTCGATAAAAACAGGAACCAAAACAAGGCCGTCTGGTTTGTAGGAAGAGATGTTGCGCTTCAGATTTTTCAGGCTGTCGTTGATAAACATTTCTGATCCCAGGCAAATGCAGGACAAATGCTCGCAAGTCAGTTCATAAGAATGATGCAGCGGCAGGACGGAAAGGCTGGTGATGGTGTCATCAAAAGGCATGGTCTGCACCGCGGCGTTGACCGCGGCGGTCAGATTGCGCTGGCTGAGCATAACCCCTTTGCTCGTTCCGGTCGTGCCGGAGGTAAAAAGGATGGCGCACATTTTATCGATATCGAGTTCGCAGTCAAGGTACTCGGTGTTGCCCGCCTCGAGCTGCTCCCGCCCGGCTTCGATAAACTCGTCGATGGTAATGACCTTATCGGAAAAGCGGAAATCCCCTTCGGGGTTTATCGGAATAAACAGTTTCACATCGTCCAAAAACGGAGCGATCTCGGCCATTTTTTCATTCTGTGACGCGGTGTAAAAAATTACCTTGGATTTGCTTCGTTCGATAAAGTTGCGGGTTTGCTCCGCGGTCACCTCACTGTCGAGAGGAACAATGTACCCGCCGCCGTTGACAACGGCAAGATAGGATGTTATCCACCGGGGATGGGTGTTGCCCGTAACGGCGGCGCCGCAGCCCAAAAGGGAAAGCTTTGCGAGGGCTGTTCCGATGCAATTCATTTCATCGTTTAGGGTATTGTAGGAATACCGGGCGGTTTCCCGTCCGTTTTTATACACATACAGCGTTTTATCGCCGAACTGCTCGGCGGCGGAGCGGACAAGATGGCGCAAGTCGTCAACCGGCTTGACCTTTTTCCCTTTGAATTTGTAAACGAACCTCATGTTCAGCCGTCCCCTCTTTATCAACCGTTACGCCGGCACATTCGCTTCCAAATATTTCATCATATCCCGGACGGTTTTGAATCCCTTAATATTTCTTTCGTTAATATCTATGTCGTACTTTTCCTCGAGCGCTGTCACTACTTCTATGAGCTCATAGGAATCGACGCCGAGATCCGCGAACAGAACGGAATCGGGCTCCACTTTCAGAGTTTTATCGTTTGTGTAATCCCAAATAACTTCTTTGATCACTTCAAAATAATTGTCCGCCATATTTTTACCTCCGTTTTCTTCTATTGCTGTTTTGCAGGCAACATTCAAAGTTTATAACAGATTTAATGCAAAGTCAATCAAAACAATACGAATCCGCGGCCTACATTTTCACCTACATTCTCAAGTAACTTGCAAAGTTAAATTCCACTTTTAGGGCAAGAAGCGGAAATAAGTTTCGCGACAAATTCCGGTTGCAAAGTTGCGAGAGTAGAATCCAGTTATGGTAGAATAAAGGTGTGTACGGACCAAA
>Ga0209723_1001835_pt1 | contig 30859 bp, 26 predicted proteins | sample BiotimSIPDNA_2_FD_185750 | JGI IMG/M metagenome (GOLD analysis project Ga0209723, IMG submission 185750) | Anaerobic biogas reactor microbial communites from Washington, USA - Biogas_R2 time_0 SIP DNA (SPAdes) (version 2) | ecosystem: Engineered > Bioreactor > Anaerobic > Unclassified | place...
CCGCTTCTGCAACGAAATCTGCATTGGTTAGTATCGCTTCAATGACTTCAATGGCGCCTTCGCTGAAAGGATGGGCAAACTGATCCGGGTTTTCTTTGTTTGCGATGACACTGCGCACGCGCTGCCACTCAAGGCCCCGGGCACGGTCGCGTTCCTGCCAATCGTAAAGGCTAAGGTCATACTTCTGCCAGGGCTTGCTGATAGGGTCTGAAACCCAGGGCAGGTATTCGCACAGGTGTTCATCACCAGGGATAGGGAAGACGTTGAAGGCATCGAAGACCGCACGGGTGAGCGGCTCAAAAGTGGGGTCAAGTGCCTGCCAGCGTTTACGAAATAGCGGATATAGGTCTTCTCCTGTCTGACGGTGGCGCAGGTCCAACATCCAGGTGAAGTGATTGACGCCTGCAGCCAAGATTTTAAGGTGCTGGAAGCCTAACAGGCCCATGCGCATCATTGGCGCGTGGTTGGCAACATCAGCGTGAGTGCTGATGAAATCGTCACCAGGCGGCAGTCCTAGGTCATTGGCCAGGGTTTTAGCTGCCATAGCATAGCCAGCACCGAGTTGATGGCATAACCCGACGGCCTTGATTTGCGAGTAACGTCGGATGAGGGCACAGATGCGCTGCATGGGGTTCGTGAAATTGATAAACCAGGCCTCAGGGCACTGAGCTTCCATGTCGTAAACAATATCCAGAACGGGCAGCACGTTGCGTGCAGCGTGGGCGAAGCCGCCGGGACCGCCATTTTCGGCATAAGGCTGGCGTACGCCATATTTTAGGGTGATTTCGTAATCCTGCTGCCAGAGTTTTTCACGCGGGGGCACTTCGATGGCGCTGATTACAAAGTTTGCATGATCTAAGGCTTGCCTATGATGCGAGTAAGCGCTGATGGTTTTCCCGCAGCCCCAGGCCTCATTAAGCCAGTTCGCCAGGCTGCTGATGGTTTCTAGTGCCTGGGCGTCTCGGTCAACCAAGACGATCTCACTGCCGCGCAATATCTCGCTTTGGAGCAAGGTAACCAGGGTGGAAAGGCCAAAGGAGAAACTCCCCGCACCGATGCAAACCACTTTGCTCTTACCCATTTCGACCTCCTCAGTGACGAATTGATTCCTAATCAGGTTAAATTATAAACCCTTCGTTTCTCTTCAAGGAAAGTATTGATGGCTTTTGCCGCTTTGCGGCCTGCACCCATGGCTAGGATCACGGTTGCCCCACCGGTGACGATATCCCCACCGGCGAAAATGCCTTCGATGTTGGTTGCCATGCTTGTCTCATCGGCGATGATGTTGCCCCATTTGTTGAAAGCCAGGTCTGGGGTGGTTTTTTGGATGATCGGGTTGGAGCCGTTGCCAATCGCCACCACCACCACATCCACAGGTAAGACCTGCTCTGAGCCAGGGATGGGTTCGGGTCGGCGCCGGCCGGATGAGTCCGGCTCACCTAAAGCCATGTGAATCACGCGCATGCTGGTGAGACGGCCCTTTTCATCACCCATAAATTCAACTGGGGCTGCCAAGAATTCAAACTGGATGCCTTCGTGCTTGGCATGCTTGATTTCTTCCAAGCGGCCGGGCATTTCTTTCTCACTGCGGCGGTAGACAATGCTCACTTTTGAAGCACCTAGCCGCAGGGCGACACGGGCTGAGTCTAAGGCCGTGTTGCCGCCGCCGATCACAGCCACAGTCTTGCCGTGAATGTCCAAAACAGGCGTGTCAACCTTTGGGAATTGGTAGGCTTTCATTAAGTTGACCCGGGTCAGGAATTCGTTGGCGGAGTAAACACCCACCAGGTTCTCACCGGGAATCTTCATAAAATTGGGCAGGCCAGCACCAACGCCGATGAAAATGGCATCAAAACCTTCTTCATGCATCAGTTCGTCAATGGTGTAGGTGGCACCAATGACGGTGTTGGCTTTAAACTCAACGCCAAGCGCTCTTAAAGCCTGCACTTCTTCACGCACGATCTCTTTAGGCAGGCGGAATTCCGGGATGCCGTAGATCAACACCCCGCCAAACTCATGAAAAGCTTCAAAGACGGTTACATCGTGCCCGGCGCGGATTAGGTCGCCTGCACAGCTCAACCCGGAGGGACCGGAACCGATGATGGCAACTTTAAAGCCAGTTTTTTCAGTTGGGGGAAGCTCTTTTTGGGTCTCATGCTCGCGGGCATAATCGGTGACAAAGCGTGCTAATGCCCCAATGGAAACAGATTCCCCGCGGCGGGTGAGGATGCAGGCGCCTTCGCACTGATCTGACTGCGGGCACACCCTGGCGCAAACTTTGGCCAAGACGTTGTCCTCCTGTATTTTGCGGGCAGACTGGAGCAGCTCACCCTGCAGTAAAAGGTCAATAAATTCGGGGATTTTTACGCCAACAGGGCAGCCTTCTACACACAGAGGTTTGCGGCAGTGCAGGCAGCGCTGCGCTTCCTGGATGGCAGCCATTTTTGCGAAGCCCAGGTTGACCTCATCAAAGGTCTTGCTGCGTTCCGCGACAGGTCTTTCTGGCATCTCCTGGCGGGGGATTTGTAGGCGGGTTTTCAAGTTTTCTGCCTTAATTCTGCGGATATCTTCATCGAGTGAGCATTTTTCTTCGTGCACATACGCCTGGTTGCGGCGCATGACGTTCTCAAAATTAACCAGGTGCCCGTCAAATTCAGGCCCATCCACGCAGGTGAAGCGAGTCTGGTTGCCGACTTCCACCCGACAGCCGCCGCACATACCTGTGCCGTCCACCATGATTGTGTTAAGGCTTACCGTGGTGGGAATGCCGTAAGGCCGGGTCAGTTCTGAAACCGCACGCATCATGGGCAGAGGGCCGATGGCAATAGCCTTATCAAAGTGTATGCCTTCATCGATCAGGGCTTGTAATTTGGTGGTTACAAAGCCGTGAAAGCCATAAGATCCGTCATCGGTGGTGATGTAACAATCATCGCTAACGGCTTTCATTTCATTTTCAAGGATGACGAGGTCTCTCGTGCGCGCGCCAAAAATGGTGGTGACGTGGTTGCCAGCCGCTTTAAGCGCTTTTGCAACCGGGTAACTGACGGCTGTGCCAACACCACCCCCAATCACGACCACATTGCCAAAATTCTTAATTTCTGAGGGGTTGCCAAGCGGCCCAAGGATATCTGGAATGCGGTCACCTGCGCTGAGGCTGCACATCAGGCAGGTGCTCTTGCCGACCTGCTGCACAATCAGGGTGATGGTGCCAGCTTGGGGGTCGGTATCGACAATGGTCAGGGGAATACGTTCGCCTTCTTGGGTCAGCCGCACAATCACAAATTGACCAGGCTTGCCCTTTTTGGCAATTACTGGTGTTAAGACTGTAAATTTGAATATTTTCTCGGCAATTTCCTTGACGTGTAGAATCGTATTTTCCTGCATGATTAATCTTACCTCGGCATTAGTTTTGTTCTGCGATCCGGCTTTTGCAATTATACATAAAACAGAAGAGGTTAACGCTCCAGGCGTTAAAAAACCCAATAGCAGGATTGGGCATGTCTTATAACGATTGCACTAACCTTCGCGCTTATTCGGCGCGGAAGCACCAATAAAGCGCCTCATTCTTCTCTGGATTTAATTCATAGACCAGGCAATATAACCCGCTTTGCAGAGGGAATTGCGGGGTCAAAATGTGAACGGCGTTTTCAGTTTGTTGTGTTTGAAAAGCAAGGTAATCACCGTTTTCGTATTTTAGCAATAACTTATCCATCACAATCAAGGGTGTGTTGATAGCAATTTGCTGCTGAGGGTTACTGGTCGTTGGAATACCCGTTTCTATATTCGGCTCGCCCAAAAACAGGCTCATTTCTTCATACTGCCCATCGCTCATCAGGAAGACACCTTCCGAAGAAGGCGGTACCTGCAGCATGGGGGTTGGTTCTCTGAAGTAAGGCAAGTCGATATTGATCATGGTGGAGCCGACCAAGATGCCGATGATGACAAAGACCATCAGGATAATGCCATAAAGCACCACATCCAGCCATGCCCTGGTCTTTTCGTTTATAGGAGGCTTTTCAGGTTTGGTTTCTGGTGAGGGCGTTGCTTCAGCCTGGGCAGGGCTTTGGGTGGCTGTTGCTGGGCTTGCGGGTGTTTGGGCGGCAGCCTGGGCTGGTTGGTTTGCTGTTGGGGTTGGGGGCTGCGGCTGGTCGTTTGGACTAGAGCGGAAAAGCCCGATAGGTTTAGTATAATCCGAAAGCGTTTCGCCTACTTTGGGCGGGCTGTATTGTTTGCGTTCAATAAAAGCCAGTCCGCGCTGTGCCTGGCGGTTATTGGGGTCTAAATCAAGCGCTTTTTTGAGGAAAATGACCTGCTTGTCTTCGTCTTCAATGATAGCGGAGAGCCAGATCCAGACGTCGGCATTGTCCGGTTCTTCGATGATGGCATCTTTGAGATGAGCGAGTGCCTCATCCATCGAACCAAGCTTTGCAGCTTCGATGCCTTTCTGCAATGATGATGTCATTTACACTCCGCCAATTTTTAACCTAAGCAATCATAGATTCAACAATTTTTGAGATTGTTATAATGTTAATAAAATTTTACCACAAGCATCTAAAGGATAGAATACTCTTTTAATATTTTTGCGCTTAATCACATATAATTGGGCTAACATTGAGGATTAATGAACATAGGCATTCTTTCAGATACACATAATCAGCTTTCAAACCTAATCAGCTGCATTACGACCTTAGAAGACAGGCATGTGCAAACGGTCATTCACTGCGGCGACTTGGTGGATGAGGACCTTATCCAATATTTTATGGGCTTCCAGTTAATTTATTTGTTTGGCAATACCGACATGAACACCAGTACTATCCAAAAACGGGTGCAGCATTTGGGTAATGGCAGCCAGGCCGGGTATCACTTTGAAGGCGTATTGGGGGGCAAGCGCATCTTCGCTGCACATGGGGATGTGGAAGGGCAGATTTCGCAAGCTGCGCAGAGCAAGCTTTACGATTATGTTTTTTACGGCCATACACACCGCTTTAAGGATGAAAGTAGGTCCAAAACCCGGTTGATCAACCCGGGTGCGCTGGGCGGCATCCGCCGGGAAAGTTGCTCGTTTTGCATTTTGAACTTAGAAACAGGCGCCTTGGAACGGTTCGAAGTACCGGATAAGGGCTAAGATGACTGAACTGCAGGCTTATGAGACTTTATGCCAATACCTGCTGAGCAAGAAGGGCAGCAGCAAGGATATGCCATTCGGGTTTGATGTGCTTACTTTCCGGGTTATGCAAAAGATGTTTGCATTGATGGCCTGGCAGGAAGAACCAATCAGCCTCTCCCTTAAGTGTGACCCGGCGCAGGCGGTTATGCTGTGTCATACTTACCCAGCGATCAAGCCGGGATATCACCTCAACAAGAAGCACTGGATCACGGTTACTTGTGATGGCAGCCTGGATGATGCGCTGTTGGCTGACTTGATCGACCAAAGTTACGCCTTGGTGGCGGCTGGGCTCAGCAAAGAACAAAAATCTCACTTAGCACAGATTGAGGATTGAACGAGATGGTAAGGAAATTAGATCAAATTATCGTGGTAGACATCGAAGCAACCTGTTGGGCGGACGAGCCGCCTGCTGGCGAAGAAAGCGAGATCATCGAGATTGGGCTGTGCCTTTTAGACCTTGCCAGCGAGGAAAGGCTGGAGAACCGTGCGCTGCTGATCAGACCGCAGCGCTCCAAGATCAGTCCCTACTGTGAAGAGCTGACCACACTGACACAAAGCCAGGTTGATGCGGGGATCAGTTTTGAAGAGGCTTGCCAGGTCTTGATACGGGAGTACAACTCGCGCAATCGCACCTGGGCAAGCTACGGCGATTACGACCGCATCCAACTGCAGGCGCAGTGCCAGGCATGGGGCGTCGATTACCCCTTTGGCAGGTCGCACATCAATATCAAGAATTTGTTGGCACTGCAGCTCAAACTCAAACGTGAGGTGGGGCTGCCTGCTGCTATGGATTTATTGGGCATGCCCCTGGAGGGCACCCTGCACCGCGGGATTGACGATGCCTGGAATATTGCGGCGGTGCTCGGCCGGGTGTTGTACCCGCATACGGGGTAATTGCAGCTGTTCACCCTTTTTTAGTACCAGCGCACGCAGTTTATCTTCGCTGCCCATCCAAGGCTGCAGTACCATCGCTGCTGCGCGCAGCAGCAATTCTTGATAGCGGGCCAGGTCAATGCTGGCTGGGTGCGGCTGTTTGTCCAGGTCCCAGGCATGCACACCCGGTTCTTCCAAGGTATATAAGAAAATCACGCGCTGACCAGGACGCAGGTGCTTGCCAATCTGCTCCAGCTGCAGCGCGGCACGGGCTGTGGCAGGCAGGCTGCGGTAGTCTTCCAGTTTGCGCCCAAGCCGTTGCTTGATTAGCAGGTCTTCGAGGGGAATTTGGTGCGCATGCAACTGCCTGAGGCGGCTCTGCAGGTAGCGTATTACGGCTGGCAGGGCTTGCCCCGGGTCTTTACGGGCGGCTAGCAGCTCCAGGATGTGCATTTGCGTCTGCGCTACAAAAGGCGGGCTGTCGTGCCGGCGGGCATCAATGCCGCGCACTTTGAGCGAGCCATCCTGGAAAACGCCAAAATAGCGGTTTGGCACCGGCCGGTTCACGTTTTGGCGGGAGGGCAGGAAAACCAGCCAGCGGTACACGCCATCTAAGGCGATGGGCAAGCCGGTGCAGTTATGGATCTTTTCCAACAGGTCTTCGAAATCTTCAGGCGTCTTTTTGCCCTTTTTGCGCACCCACAGCGCATCAACGTACAGGTGCACCACCTCGTAGCCGGCTTCTTCGGCGGTTTCTTTGGCGAGCAACAGCGCTTCGCGTCCGTAGGCGGTGACGGCTTGGTGTGCTTCAATTCGCCCAAAACGGGCATTCTTGTAACCCAGGTAGCCAAAGCAGGTCACCAGCAGCCATTTCAGCGCCGAGGCGCGCCGGCTGTAAACAGTGTGCTGCGGGTCCCAGGGCTGCATTTTACCCAAGCGCCTTTTGAGCGAAACGCGCTTGACCAGCAGGGGTTTGAGCGCTTTGGGAATCAGCCCTACCTTGCTGTTATCAATGCCTATCCCCAGGGTAGGCACCAGGTTTGGCGCCTGGGGGTCGTTCAGGATCGTCTCGGGTGAGATGTTGAAATAGACCATGATGGCCGGGTAGAGCGATACAAAATCAATTTCGGCCACGTCGCTGTGCACGCCTACTTTGGGTTGGTAGACCAGGCCGCCCTGGTCTGATAGGAAAAGCTCACTGGCTGGTTTGAGCATCTCTGCCTGCTGCTTCTGCCAGGGCACCAGGATACCCTCGCGCAGCGCGGTGAGGGTTTGAATGGCGGAGATACCGGTGCCGGGTGAAGTGCGCCCGGAGACCTGCAGCGGCAGGGAGGTCACTCGGCAGGCTTCCAGGATGCCGTCCAGCTCATAGTCATTCCACAAGACGGCGTTGCGCCGGTCGATATGGCAGCGGCCGTATAAGTGTACCTGCTGGCCGCGGTAGACAATCTGCCCGTAGGAGAAGTAGGTGCGCTCCTTTTGCCAGTGTACTTCTGCCCGCTTTTCACGGTTGAGCGGCAGCGGCAGCACGTGTTCTTTTGCCGTCTGCAGCAGGTGCGGCAGCAGCCAGGTATCGCCCCAGTCGGTCAGCAGCAGGTCAGGGTCATAGCGCAGCAGCAGGGCGCGCAGGTTAACCAGCAGGGGCCTTTCCGGTTTTAACGCCAGCTGGTAGTGATCGCTACCGACCTCGATTTTCAGCAGCTGCGGCTGGGCGTGGGTTGGGTTCACGTCGGGGTAGAGGCTCATCACCCGCAGGGGTATATGGGAATTTTTTAAATCCCAGGCGCTTTCTTTGGCTTCGATCTTGAGCAGGTTATGGTCTTCATCAAAGCAGATGTGGCAGTAGGCGGTGGGGAAGGCGCCGGTGACAGCCGCAAAGCGTAGGGAAAGCTGCAGGTCTGCGTCGGCGTAGGATAGCTGCGGGAAAGCTTTGAGCACTTTCTCAAACAAGTCACGCTGATGATAACTTTTGGGCACTTCAATGGCCAGAACGGTTTCGTCCTGGCGGGTGAAGACGTCACTACGTTTATCACGGCGCAGGCTGGGGCGCGGGGACTGCGCTGCCAAAAAGCGCCAGAGCGCGCGCAGGTCGCTATCCTGCCCCAGCGCGTAAAAAGTGACTGGAAAAGTGTGGCGCAGGCGCAGACGCTGGCCATCTTCGCTGATGAAGTACAACACCAAGTCGTCTTGCGGATCTTCAAAGAGATCCAGCAGCCAGGCGTCCAGTTCAGGCATGCATCTCCTGCAGTTCATGCAGTTCCTGGCGCAGACGCATCGTTTCCTTATGCTCTTCCAGTAGCATGGCCAGCAGGAAGCTTTCAAAGGGCAGGGTATGCGCAGCGTAGGCGGCCGCAGAGAGGTGGTTTTGGGCCGCGTTGAAGAGGTCATCAAAGGCTAACTGGTCGCTGCGGCGCAGGGCACGCCTGAAACGCCCCAGGGCGCCTTCTTCGTGCAGTAAAACTTGTGTGGCAGATGCAAGTGTTCTTCCCATAAGTTGCTCCTTTCAAGGTTTGTGTGGTGTAGGGCGGCTTTGCGATGGACTGGGCGCGCTGAACAGGGGTAATTGGTGCGCTTCTGGCTGGGGGGCTTCCAGGCGCCAGGTATTTTGCGCGCTTTCGATGACCATCTCCAGCAGCCCCGTATCTTCAAGCCCGGGCAGGCTGCGCTTGCGCACCCATACGACCACGGCCGCGGTCTGGCTGAGCCGCTGCAGGTGCATCAGGCACTGGCCCAACAGGTCCTGGCGGGTTTGCAGGCGGACGTTTTCATCCAGGAAGGTGGACAGCAAATCGAGCACGATGATGGGCAGAGCGCCTTGGGCAAAGTTTTCAAGCAAGACAGCCATCTGGTAGCAGGTGAAGGTGCGGCTGAGGAGCACGTTTTGCAGCGCATCGGGCAGGGAAGGCGTGCGACGCCGCAAAGCGCGTGCCAGCCCGTAGCCGTCAAAGCGGTTGCCGCCGTCCACAACCGTCACCTGGCTTCTGGTTGCCAGCTCGGCGGTCATTTCCGTCAGGATAGCGATGGTGGCTGAGGGCGCGATGAGCAGGGAGACCTGCCCGGCAGTGGGTTGAAAAAGTTGGTTGTTCATACGCAAAATCTTCCTTTAGGCACCTATATTTAAAATTAGAATATTTGTTCTATTATAAAAGAAATGCTGCCTGGAGTCAAGTGGGTAGTGGTAGGCTGAAAAATGTGTTTGTTAATGTGTATCTGTCCGTGATTTTGCATTCTGAGGGTGTGGTTAATAACGTGTTGTTAATTATGCGATTAAGGTTAAGAAGGTGTAAAAATTGCATCAAGCTAGCCACAAAAATGATATTAAACGCTATAATTGGTGCTAAGATTAAAAGGACATCCTTGTTCAAAGGATGGATGTAGTTTATGTTGGTAGACGTCGAGAACATCCAGGAAATTAGGCCGCGGCTGCTTGGCGAATTCCACGTGGAGGAATTTATCCCCCGCACGGAAGCGATTGCACGTGCCTACGACCTGGGCAGGAAGCTGCATGCCGGCCAAAAGCGGCTTTCTGGTGAGCCTTATTTTGAGACGCACTGTGGGTGGGTAGCCGCATTCATTGATCGACTGGTGCAAAAAGAAGCCTGGACGATTGCGGCCCTCCTGCACGATGCGATTGAAGACCAGGGCGAAAGCTTAGAAGCCATTGAAGAGTTCTTCCCGGGTCCCTTGGGCAAGGAGGCGGCGCATATTATTGACGGCGTGACCAAGCTGAGCAACCCCAGAGACGGCAGCTCCCGCGAGATCGAAACCTTACGCAAAATCGCGATGTTCAGGGACCCGGCCGTCTTTTTAGTTAAGCTAGCAGATAAAAGCCATAACTTGATGACGCTGGAGCACATGCCGCGCAGTAAGCAGTGGCAGAAAGCTACCGAAGCGATCAGGGCTTATGGCAAGTTGGCTGGTATTCTCAATTGCTACCGCTGGCGGCGCTGGATTGAAGATATGGCCTTCCCTTACGCTGAGCCAGAAGCTTTCCGCTACGTGCAGCAGAAAATTGATTCAGACCCGCGTTTGCATTTGAATTTCATCCGTTATTATCTCAACGAATTAGCCCGTATTATGGAAGCTGAAGGGATTGCCGGCTCGGTGCGCTTTACGGTTAATGGCTACTGGCAGGCTTGGGATAAACTGCAGCGCATGGCACGTGCCCGCCGAACTTCCCTGGAAGATTTTTCTGCGGTCAATGATATCGTCAGCTTCCGCATGATCGTCAGGGAAAATGACGAGAATGCCTGTTACCGCTTATTTGCCAAGGTCAATAAGTATTTCAGCAAGAATCTCGACCAGGATCGCTTTGACGATTACATTGCCAGCCCGCAGAACGGTTATCGTGCTTTGCAGGTGACCATCTGGATGCCCGGTTGCGGGGCTGTTGAGGTAGCCATTACCACCGAAGAAATGGAAGGCGAGAACACCTGGGGTGTGGTATATGCCATTAACAATGACAAAGACCTCAGCAAGTATCGGCCAGTGCAGATCTTGACGCCTTATGGCGGTACGCGCTTTTTGCAGGAAGGCAGCACGGTTTTGGACGGGGTTTCGGCTATCCAGGAATTCTTCCTGGATAAGATCAACAAGGTTATCGTAAACGGGGAAGAAAGGCACCTTTACGATGAGTTGCATCCTGGCGATGTGGTTGAGGTGATCACCGGGGGAGAGATCAAAGTCCCCAACCCAGACTGGCTAAACCACTGCAACATCACCACGTCGCGCAGGCTCAGGATTGTGCTGGCTATGGAGGCGCTAAAGGAATCCAGTCGCATAGGGGTGGAGATGATCCATGGTGAACTGGCTGAACGCGGCATATTAGACCTCAAAGACGTGCAAGCCCTGGATAAAAACCGCATTGAAGCCATGCTGGGCTTGCTTGCCTGTGCCAGTATTGACGATCTTTACTCTGCTGTGGGTGGAAAATCTATCCACCTGGATGAATTAAGAAATGCACTGGATATGGTGGGGATCAGCAAAAACGCGCTGCAGTGGTCAACGATTGAAGTGGCGGGCTCAAACGCAACCAATCGGCCGGGCTTTTTAGCGTATATCGCAGGAATGGTATCAGATTCTGGCGGGAATATCATCCGCACGATCAACAATACCTCACCGGATGGTAGTTTTTACCTGCGTTTGGTTCTGGCTGGTTTGAAAGATGAAACCAAAGCAAGACTTTCTGAATTATTCAGGCAAAGCAAATTCCCACTTGATAAAGTTGAAATTGTTTAATCCACAAAATTAGGGTTCGTTTTCAAAACATAGTTTTGCTAAACAGGCATTTAGGCAAGCAGGCTCTGCTGGTAAGCTGGGCGCTGCCCATCTAGGAGGATGAATGGGCTGGCTTTAAATGTAGGGATACCCAGCAATTTCAATTGGTATAACTCACGGATCTTATGCACCCGCCGCTTTTGCATGACCAGGCGCGCTTTGTTAGGCCCGATACCAGGCACCCTGAGCAGCTGCTTGTAATCGGCCGTGTTGATCTCGATGGGCTGTTGCAGGAGTTGTCTTTCTGCCAGGAACATTTTCGGGTCTTTTTCAAGCGGCAGGTCGCCAGCGGGCATGAACTCCAATTCTTCAAGGTCAATTTGGTAATCACGCATTAAGAAAAAAGCCTGGTAGAGGCGGTGTTCACGCCAGGGATTGAGCGGCGGTAGGTTTTCGAAAGGCGTGTCAACCACTGGGGAGAAGCCAGAGTAATAAGCGCGTGCGAGCCCATACTGATGCTGCAGGTTACTGGTCAGTGAAAGCAGTTCCAGGTCTGTTTCGCCTGCCGCACCGACCACGAACTGGGTGCAGCTGGAAGGCCAGCGCTGCTTCCAAGTGTTTTTGGGCTCGTCATTCTGGCGGATTTCAGCAATCCATTTAAGCGGCTGCAGTAATTGATCGAAGAAGACTTTGTGAGGGGCCAGCCGTGCCAGGCTGGCAGGATTAGGTCCTTCAAGGTTGATGGAGACCCGGTCCGCCAGCTGCAGGCAGCGCAAAACCTGCTCGCGCTCTGCGCCGGGCATGATCTTGAGGTGGATGTAACCTTGGTAATACCTTTTAAAGCGCAGTACTTCGGCGGTGGCGATCAGGCGGTCTTGCGAGGTGACCCCTCCGTGAAATACACCCGAGCTCAAGAAAACACCCCTGGCGATGCTAGCATGGTCAAGCTTGATGATTGCATCGGCCAGTTCATCAGGGCTGAGCATGACACGTTCCGTATCCCGCCCCTTGCGAAAGCAGCAGTAATTGCAGTCATTCTCACATACAGAAGTCTGCATGGTTTTCAACAAAGGGATGGTCTTGCCACCGGGTAGGTGCGCATGGGTGACAGGGAAATGCTCTTTAAGTATGGCTAACTCACCCCGGCATTGGGCGCTTGTAGTAGAAGGGCTGCGCAGTTGGTGATCTTCTGCCAGCTCGTAATGCATAAAGCGGTCTAGCGATTGGATTTTGCTTAAGGCATCCATAATCTAATTATAGAACATATGTTCAAGTAAGTCAAGATTTATAGCAATGTTCATTAGTAAAAATTTTCTTTGTTTGCTACCAACAGGTATATTGCAACAAATCAGCGTATGAAAACTCAAAGCCTTTTTTCCAACTTGCAGTAGAACTATTATTGTATAATGCATGTTTAAGTATGCTGAAAAAGATCTTAGGGATATTGTTAATTATTGTTGGCATTGGCAGCATTTTTTTTGCCCTATCAATGGATTACATACGTGGGGTCATAATCCATTTTGGTTTATCACAGGTTATCTTGCTTTTGTTTGGATTTTTCCCTATCGGTATGGGTTTTTATCTTTTGTACGGCAAACAGGCTATCGATTTTTTGTATTCAATAATCAATCGTACTTATCAGGTAATCTTAGCCATAAATAGAGTGTTGCCTTTCAAGAATATACTTCTCTTGGCTGTCGTAATTCTTACTTTAATCAGCCTGGTATATCCAATTAAATTTTCTTTCAATTACCTGACATACCCCTATCCATTTGAATACCGTGATGCCGCTGAGATTCATGCTGCTAAAGGCATATCACAGGGCATAAATTTATATTCACTTGAAAACTACCCAGAGCATATTTATCTGTATGGGATTCTTTATCCTGCGCTTTTGTCAATTTTTATTGACCTTGCCCATCATCCCATACTTGTTGCAAAGATATTTGAATTTGTCTTTCTTGTAATATTGCTTGGGGCTTCTTATTACATATTCCGAAAACAAAAAGCATCGGTCATATCATCAATCATTGGCATCATTATTCTGTTAAATTCCACTTGTCTTTTGTGGAAAACAAACGGTATTCGACCTGATCTAGCTGGATTGGTATTTGCATTGATTAGCTTTACGATATTGGTCCAAATGAAAATTAGCATGAAGATGATATTTTTATTTGCTGGATTTTGTACCCTAAGCTTTTTTTTCAAACAATACATGCTTTTTTCTGCTGGCGTTATAGCAGTGTACCTGTTTTTATTTGAATCTAAGAAAAAAGGGGTAATCTTTATCTCTTTGGTTGGTGGTCCAATCTTAATATTCTTGTTGATGTCACATGATTTTTTGCCATTATATTATGAATATTCGATTTTGCATCATACTTTTATAGCCAGTAAAGATACTTCTTACATGCTACAGCAATTAAAAGAATTTTTGAATTTATACTGGGTTTTATTTGTGTTGTTAAGTGTATATTTTTTTCAAGAACTTTGGCGAAAGTTCATCTTACAAAAAGTTAGACCAACTTTTAGTTTCCTAAAATTTGATGAACCACTAATTAAAGACATCATTGTCAGCCCATTCAGTGTTGGTATTATTATCTCTGCATTTTTATTGATTCAATTGCTTGGAAAGCATAGGGGAAATAACTACACATATTTTGGGGAATTGATGTTACCATTTTTATTATATTTGATTATCCCAAAATTAGATTCCCTCTTTAAGCATGAATTATCACGCTACGTTTTGCAAGCAATTGTGATTATCTTTTGCATTTTGCCATTCAGCCACAGTTATGCAACAAATTTTGATCTTCACAGAAAAGCCTATCTTCAATTGATAGAGCAAGCTGAACAGTGCAATTTTATTTTTGAGCAATCGCCGATAATGGCAGTGTACAAAATTGAAAATGAGAAGTACCCAATTTTTAACAACGGGCATACTGAATACGCGACGACGGTTATACCAGCAGACAATTCTTTCTTTGCCAAATTATCATCTAAACCAGTGGAATCATTTTATCAGAAACTGGATGCCTGGAATTCAGAAATAGAACACTCGATTGAAAATCAGAAATTCGACTGCATTTTTGCAGATTCAGAACTTGAAAAATTTTCTGATTATCACGCAACAAATACGATTGATAACGTAATTGATAACGTGTGGATGAATTTAAGTATAACTGTTCTTGTGCCCAATTCACCTTAGATTTTTTTAATCAATACCTCTCAGCTTTTATATGCGCCACCATCACTCATCGCTTTTGGGGTCAATTGGTGATCTTCTTTAAACTCATAACCCATAAAGCGGTCAAGTGATTGGATTTTGTTTTAGTCATCCATGAGTACATTACATAAAAAATGTTTGTAATTGTCAACATACGTACTGACCTAAAAGGTTAGGTGTTTGGGCTTAGATTAGATAGTGTTATCATTAATTTTAGGATCAATTTAAAACAACGGGAAAGGATAAGATTATGTGTGGCCGCTTTACTTTGACCTTGGACCCCGGTGAACTGCAGGAAGCGCTTGAATTGGGGCCTTTCTTGCAGCTATACCAACCGCGCTACAATATTGCGCCTACTCAACCGGTAGCCTTGGTGCGCGACCCTGAAACACGGGCGATTGAACTTTTCCGTTGGGGCTTGGTGCCATCCTGGGCGAAGGATATCAGCATCGGCAACCAGATGATCAATGCACGCGGCGAGAGCGTGCATGAAAAACCCTCCTTCCGCAGTGCCTTCAAATCCAGGCGCTGCCTGATCCTGGCAGATGGCTTTTTCGAGTGGTCACAAACCACGCCAGGCCAGGGCAAAACCCCTTTTTACTTCCAGGTTGACGGTGGGCAGGCTATCACTTTTGCCGGCTTATACGAAACCTGGCGTTCGCCGGAAGGGGATGAACTGCCAACCTGTACGATTATCACCTGCCAAGCGAATGAATTGGTGGCACGCTATCATCAGCGCATGCCGGTGATTTTGCCACCCGAGTTGCGCTGGGCTTGGTTGGGGCAGGAAAAAGACCAGGCGGCCTTGCGGGCTATGCTGCAGCCGTATGATTCCCAGCACATGCAGGTTCGCGAGGTTTCACGTTTAGTCAATAGCCCGGGTAATGACAATCCGGAAATTTTAATTAAAAATCAGCCTTGACCGCTCTGCAAGGGAATGATAGAATAGCCTTCGTTAACTCGCCCTCATCGTCTAGGGGACTAGGACGCAGCCCTTTCAAGGCTAAAACCGGGGTTCGAATCCCCGTGAGGGCACAAGCCGACATAATTGTCGGCTTATTTTATAATTAGGGTTCGAATCCCCGTCCCGCGGGAGGCTGCGCACTGAGGGCACTAAAAAATCAGCGATAAGCTGGTTTTTTATATAACTGACGGGTTCGAATCCCCGTCCCGCGGGAGGTTGCGCACTGAGGTTAAACACATACCAGCCAGGAACAATTCTGGCTGGTATGTTGGAGCAACTGATTTAAACCTATTTTACACTCTCAGCAATCTCAATCCACACTTGACTGGGATATGCATTGAAACCACTGATCGAGTACATAACTTCATCTTCAATCCAGATAACGCTTGCATTACCATCACCACCGTTGGGTAAATCTACCCAATAGTTTTCATTCCAATATCCTTGCGAAATTAGGGCTAATTGGTTATGGATTGTTGTTTGTTTATAAGCATCGGGATTTCGCTTTAGGGCTGCTGCTAATGTTTCATAGCTGCCATTCATCAGACGGAGTGTGATATTCTGGTTATCATTACTGTAATTCAGAATTACTTTTCTGATAGTCTCCTCATTTAAAACCTGCCCGTAGGTGAAATTCATACCCTCTGGTAATTTTGTCGGGAATTTTAACGGAATGCCAGCCATCTGCCTTATGTCTTCAATTGAAGTCAAGAACTCTGGATCAAGTTGATTCTCATCAATAGTGCTTACGCCTGTTATGCTTTCTGCCAATCGTACCATTTCCTGCTGGGTTAACCAGTTTCGGATCATGCCCATTGGACCTTCTTTCTGAGCAATGATTGATACGTTTAGTCCTTCTAACTGTGTCACTAAGACTTGATTCTGGAAACTTTGGATTCCACAAATTTTGCTTGGATCAAGATTTCCATAGACATATAGACCTTTTTCATCTCGGGTTCCACCCACTCGAACATCTGCTGTTTCTAGAAAGACTTGATCTTGATCCAAACCTTGCATAGTCAGGTCTTCGGGTAATGGAAGCACCTCTTTCTTGCTCTCAGCGATTGTCAGTGAGGGCGTGGGAGGCTTGCTAAAGCTACCCATCGCTATATCAGACGGGTGAAAATATACCAAGCATATCGTCTTACTCTCATCGAAATACGAGGCATATTTGAAGAGGTATCCTTCAGGTATCCATGATGGCTCAATTACCTTAAATCCAGCCTCCTGTTCTGCTTCGCTGATACTTTTCATTTCAACGACATCCAATTCGTTCGCAATTGGTGTAACCTGATCAGTGAGGGAAGTGGCTAATTTGGTTAGGCCAGTTTTATCTAACATTTGTGGTGTAAAGTCATTTGAGCCAGTCAAAGTAATTGAGTAGAGTATGCCATTCTCTTCCCACCGCAGAGACTGCAATTCAGCGGATGGATCCCAATGTGTTTCGGTATCCCCACCTAAGTGGAAATATCCTCCTTTGACATACTCCCCAGTCACACCTTTGATTAAAATTTCTTCTACGACTGCACTACTACCCACGAGCACGGTTTGATCTTCTTCAGTTAGCATGACGCTTTGAGTCAAGGAAATGATACTGTACGGGTCATTCCGCTGATAGATAAGCGTCACGCCTTCTGGCCCACCGGTTGCACCTATGAATTGCAGCCCAGCAGGGACATCCGCAATGGACTTGACCTGAAAACTGACTAATTGTTGAATCTGTTCGACCGAGCATCGTGGTGCAAACAATTCACCACAAGTTTCAGCAAATGCTGGTTTCCAGGAAGAAGCTGGGGTTAAAGTAGGTTGCATAACACCGGGTGTAATCTCGACTAGGTTTACCGAATATTGCGTAGGTATGGCAATTTGGTCCTTTGTTGGAAGAAAAAATCGTATGAAATTTTTAGCCCAAGCCCGGCCTTGTGGAAGAATAAAGATCATTCCTAAGACCGCTAGCAGGGTGAGTGCGCTGATGTACGCAACACGCTTCCGATTTGAAAGAAGAGAGATTGATTTCAAGTTTGGCTCTTTTCTATGTTGGAAATTACTCTTTGGAGTTAATTTAGCCTGCAGAATTGGCCATAAGTCGATTTCACTTGGACGTACAGCTTCTTGCGCTAGGTGTGTCAAAATTGATTGGAGGGTTATATTCTTTTTCATTAGTACACTTACCTTTCATTATCTTCGGGATTATCCGACTTCCAGTAAGATCTCAAGTACTCACGAAGCCGGAGTTTTGCATCCCGTAGCCACCATCTTATTGTGGTCAACGGTCGATTGAGTTCTTGAGTTATCTCGGTTACATTCATTTCTAAAAAGTGACGCATGATAATGGCTGCTCGCTGCTCGGGAGGAAGCGTCATTAAAGCCTTCCACACCATCTGTCGCATTTCTTCAGTTTCGACGACTTGATCAGGTCTAGGATTTGGATCGAGCATCCATTTAATGACTGGCTGTATGTTTTCGTACTCTTCTGTAGTGAGCGGAATGAACCGCTTTTGCCGTTCAATTGTTTTGATTGATGTATTTATTACAATTCTAAAAAACCAAGCTCCAAAAGGTCGCTGTGTATCAAATTGATTGATCTTCGCTGCTGCCTTAAGGAAGGAATCTTGAACAATATCTTCTGCCAGTTTCAAATCTTGTACAATAAGGTAGGCTGCATACACAGCTTTCACCTGATATAGGTTTACTAATGTTTCCAATCCACCCAGATCGTCTTGCTTCAGACGGGTAATGGAAATTTTTTCTTCTAAGCTTAGCGTTTTTGTTGTCATAATTAGCTCTCTATTAATACTATCCTTTAACATGGAAAATTGAGAGTCAAAAAAGAAAATCAAATTGTGGATCAAAGAAATTCTTATTAATAAAATCGATGCCTGTTTCTTCAAATAATCGAGACTTAGCAGCTTCTTTCTTTTTTTAACCATTTACTTCGATTAGCTAATAATCATCAATTTTGATCAAACTTCAATTTAATATCCGTTGCATTATTATTCAAAAGCCTTAGCCCCCACATCAGTGGTTAAGTTAATTCCTCGATTCCTAGGAGGATAATTCCCTTAATACCTTATATCCGAATAGAAATTTAAATTGACTAAATTTATTAAAAAAATAATTGAATCCTCATTTTGCGCAAGGCTGCCCAAAATGGTCTCAATAAATAATTCATTTTTAGAAAAATTAATATTGTTTGCGGACTAAAAACTGGTGGATAAAGGTAGTTCGGGCAACAAAACGGATAGGTTTGAATCCCCGACCCATGGGGATTGCGTACTGAGGGCAATAACCAACTTAGCTAAGTATTATATTAATTAAATTAACGTACAATCAGGAAATAGATCGCTAAGTGAAGTAGTATGCCAACACCTACCAGCACCCAAAACTCATTCTTGCGGGTTTTGTGGTGGAAAACCAGCATCCCAGCCAGGGCGCCAAAAGCACCTCCCAACAAAATCAAGGATACCAGCACGCGTTCGGGAACGCGCCATTGTTTTGAGATGGCTTTGAATTTATCCACCCCCCAGATGATGAATGTGATTATGTTTATGATGGCATAATAAAGCATGTGAAATTCCTTTTTGCTTACCTTGATTTTATAGTCTTCCCGTTTGACTGCATCCTCGAGATGATCTCCAAAACACGGAGGGTTAAATACTTTGAGGGTAGTTTCTTTTGGCCGAAATCCCAGTCTTTCCAGACCTGGTAAACCGATGTGGGTGTATAAAATCCGAGTTCATTGCTTTTTTTAGACATGATTTGCACCATATCAATCAACCTTGGGTCAGTTCTTAGCCAAGCAAAACGGCTTAAAACATCCGTAACATGCAAAATATCATACCAAACCAGCGGGGCTTTGAGTTTGCGGAAATCATCCCCCATATAGAACAAGTATGGGTGCCTATCATGGCTTTGAGTCCATAGGGTCAGCAAACTTTCAGTGCCGATCTGCGCAGCTTCAATGGCTTGAGATTGTGGCAGTTCTGCTAAGAGCTTTAGCATCAGCAAGGTGGCATAAGGGCAGGGATCATCTTTTCGGCCAGGTCCTCGCCAGCTTCCCAGCTCTGGTGAGACTGCGCAAGGCCAGCCGTTATCCCGCAGGAGTCCAAGCAGGTGCGATAACGCAGCCTGGACACGCTCATCATCACCCATGCCCAGTTTAACCAGGCTATAGAGCAGCAGGGGGGCATCACATAAGGCCCAAGCATAAGTATCTTCGCCGCTGCCGCCAAAATGGGGTGAGATATTCATCAGCACCTGAAAGGGACCTTGCTGGCTCTGATGAGACAAGATATTAGCAATAAGCGCTGGCATGCCTGGGTCATCGGCTTGTAAGCCGATATCCACCAGAAAACTCAGCAGGTGCAGGGGGTGTTTGGCAGATTTATGACTATTCAGCAGGGGTAAGGGCCAATTTTGTATCTCAGCCAGCACTGATCTAACCTTGGCATGATTGATTAAAGCAAGGTGCGCGGATGAAACCTGTGGGCTGCGTTCATCTTCCCCTAAAAGCATCCGCCGTGTCCGCCATACCACCCAGGGCTCTCCTGCCAACAGCCATTGGATAACCGTGTCTGATGCTTTGTAAATATCGCTCATGAAATGTTTTTGCCTTTTTATTAATTGCTGAAGAGATTATACTTGCTTTATGTTGTTCAAATCAGGAAGGGTTAAGGCATGGCTGATCACGTATTAATCCCTGCTGGTGAGGTGGAGGTGGAAATTGCTGTTTCCAATTCACGTTTTATTGCCAGCCTTTCGCCGGCTTTTAGCGTGGAAGAGGCCAGGGATTTTATCAGGGTTATTAAAGCGCGCTTCCCGGACGCCTCGCACCACGTGCCGGTATTTTTGATAGGGCACGGCGCCAGCACCATTGCGCATAGCAGTGATGATGGCGAGCCATCAGGCACAGCCGGCCGGCCGGCTTTGGCAGTCCTGCAGGGCAGCGGCTTGGGGGATGTGGTGGTCGTGGTCACGCGCTATTTTGGGGGCACGAAACTGGGCACAGGCGGGTTGGTACGGGCTTATGGCGATGCGGTACGCGAAGTGCTCAAAGCAACCCCGCTGGATAAAAAGGTGCCAACGCTGGATATCCTGCTTAATTTGCCGTATAGGCTGTTTGAACAGGTGCAGCTGCTGGCTGAGAAACAGCATGCTATTTTCCTGGAAAAGGATTTTGGCGCGGAGGTCAGCCTGTTGCTGCGTTTCAGGGAAGAAGACTGGTTAGCCTTCCTGCCGGCCCTGGATGCGCTCAGCAACGGCAGCCTGAGCCCGGAGATTGTTGCCCAAAACCCGGCCACGATTATGCCTATTTGAGCTTATTTAGGCTGTTTAACTATTACATTAAAAAACAAACCCCTGCCGGATGAAGCAGAGGTTTGCGTTTTAAGCCTCATTTTGATCAGTTAAGCTGCTGCTGTACGGTGTAGAGACGGTGATACAAGCCGCCTTTTTGAAGCAGTTCCTGGTGCGTGCCCAGTTCAGTGATGCGGTTGCCTTCCAGAACGACAATTTGGTGAGCATTGCGCACGGTGGATAGGCGGTGGGCAATCAGGATGGTGGTGCGCCCGGCGATCAGGCGCTCTAAGGCTTGCTGGATCAGCAGTTCTGTTTCGGTGTCCACAGCTGATGTGGCTTCATCCAGGATCAGGATAGGCGTATTCTTCAAGACCGCACGCGCAATTGAAAGCCGTTGGCGCTGACCGCCAGAGAGCTTGACCCCGCGTTCGCCAATCAGCGTATCGTAGCCATCGGGCAGCTGGGTGATGAATTCGTGTGCGTTGGCAATCTTGGCTGCCTCGATGATGTCGCCCTCGCTAGCGTTGGGGTTGCCAAACAAGATGTTCTCGCGCACATTACCGTGAAAGAGAAACACATCCTGTAGGACAATGCTGATTTGCGAGCGCAGGTCTTTGAGGTCCAGCTGGCGCAGGTCAATCCCATCCAGGGTGATATTCCCCTGGCAAACGTCGTAAAAGCGCGGAATTAGGCTGACCATGGTGGACTTGCCCACACCGGTTGGCCCAACCAGCGCAGTGACCTTACCAGCGGGAATGTGCAGGTTGATCTCCTGCAGCACGTCTTCGCCCTCAGTGTAATGGAAATAGACATCCGAAAAGACAATTTCACCCTGGGCACGATTGGGGATGGCAATGGCATTGGCGGGGCTGGCAATGCCAGGTGCCTCATCGAGCATCTCCGAGATGCGTTCAAAACCGGCCATGGACTCCTGCACCTGTTCCCAGGCATTGCCCAGACCGCGAACTGGCTGGTAAAAAGTTTCAAGGTAAAGGAAGAAGGCCACCAGGTCTGCCACAGAGAGGGTGCCCTGGAAAGCCAGGCGCCCGCCGAAGAAGATTACCAAGAGCTGCCCCAGCGAAGAGGTGAAATCCATGAAGGGCTGGAAAATTGCCATCAGGCGCAGTGCATATAGCAGTGATTGCTGGTAGCTTTCGATGGTCTTGCCGACCCGGTTAAGCTCGATATCTTCACGGGTAAAGGCTTTGATATCACGAATGCCAGAGATGGTGTCGTTGAGAATGGCATTGAGTTCACCGAGCTCATGCTGACGGCGGCGGAATGCAGGGCGCACAATTTTGGAATAGAGCACCAGCGAGACAATCACTAATGGGATTGGGATCATGCTCAGTAGGGTCAGGCGCCAGTTCATACTGAACAGCACTGCCGTGATGCCGATGAGCGAGACGATGTTGACGAACAATTCCGGGATGGCGTGTGCAATGAAGCGTTCGAACAGGTCGGTGTCGTTGATCACACGGGACATCAATTGGCCGGTCTGCTTGTTTTCGTAATAACGCAAAGACAGGCGCTGCAGATGCTGGTAAACAAATTTGCGCGCGTCTGAGACTACGCCCCAGCCGGCCAGGTGCGCGGCGTAAGAGCGGATAAATTGCATCACAGCCCGGGCGATAAAGACCAGCAGGGCTATGATGGTCAGCTTAGTGATCAGGTCTAGGGTGGCTTGGCTGAGCGCTTCGACAGTTAAGGCGTTGATCAGGGTGCGGATCAGCCAGGGTACCAGCAGCTGCGCGCCGACCAGTGCCAGCATGGCAAAGACCGTCAGCGCTAACTGCAGGGTGTATTTTTTGGCAAAAGTTAATAGTAATTTAGTCGGTTTCATAGGGAGTGATTATAGCAGAAGCAGGACAAAATAGCTCCAATTTGATACTTTGGAGGAAGAAGGAGTATTATCCGGGCATGAAATTTTTTACTACAAGTGATTTTTATACTGTCTTGCGTACCAGCACCAGGGGGTTGGGACCGACCAGGGGTAGGAAGAAACCCCAAGACCGGCGGAAGTCTCCATCTTTCATCCAATAGAGCCTTGCCCCGCCATCGCACCAAGAGTTGATGAAGCCCCAAGGGGTGGATATACCCGCACCAGTGGTGTGGGTTGGGTCATGGGCGGCAAAGAGCATGGTATGCCCGCCTGCACCTTTGCGTTCATTCAAGTTGATTGGCAGGGCACCGTGATAAATGGCCGGGGCTTTGCCAAAGCCCCACAGCAGGGTAACCAAGGGCACCGCGCTCAAATCGGTCAGCTTTAGGGGCAGGTTGTCGGGGGCGCTGTGAATAAACTCAGCGGTGATCGGCAGGGCGCGGGTCTCTGCCAGGTAATTAATGATGCGTTTTTGCATGCGCGGGGTCACTGCCCAACCAGGAAAGACGCGCATCGGCCGTCCTCGCCACCAGATATGGTCAATCTCGGCTTCTAAGGCCAAGGGATCCAATTCATAATCTAAAAGCAAGCGTAATGCAGCAGATATGGCGTGAAAGCTACAGGCATTGCCGAATTGTTCGCTCTGCAGGCAGGCTAAATCTGGTTCGCTCTTGGCGTGTAAGTATGCATTAGACATGGCTTAATTTTACAATGATTTTACAGAGCCAGGTTCAGAAAATTTAACATTGAATTGATTGACTTTGACCTTGGCGTGTGGTATCTTAAGGCTGCACATTAAAATAATTTCTCAGAGGTAACCCGATGCCCGGATGCCAGGGTGTAAAGGTGGAAGCTGGTGTGAGTCCAGCGCTGTGCCGCAACTGTATGTCAGGTCTCACCTGACGAGCCAGGAAGCCTGCCTCGATTGAAATGCCAGTATGGACCTTCTCGGAACAAGGAGGCGGCTGTTTTTTGTTATCTGCAACCCGACTTGTTCATTGGTCGGGTTATTTGTTTTAAGAATCTAAATCACGAAGAGGTAAGCATGAAAAAATCATTGAAAACCTGGTTGTTTATCACACTCATCTTGGGGCTCAGCCTATCAGCCTGCGCTCCTAAAGCAGAGTCAGATGAGAGCACCGTTTATCTACCGCTTGTAGGCGAGCAGGCCGAGGTAGAAGAAGCACCTGAAGCCGTTGACCTCTTCCCTGACAAGGCGCAGGTGGTTTATGCTCAGGGTTTCAGCATTGATTATTACGATACTTATAAAGTTGTTACTGTCACTCAACCTTGGCAGGGGGCATCTGAAGGCTTTACTTACGTTTTGGTGATGCGCGGCAGCCAGGTACCAGGGGGCTTTGAAGGCGCACAGGTGATTGAGATTCCGGTGAGGTCGATTGTTACCATGTCCACCACTTATTTTCCACACCTGGAGATGCTGGGCGTGTTGGGTAGCCTGGTGGCAGTAGACGATGCCACTTATGTATTCAATGAAACAGTACAGCAGCGCGCCAGCGCTGGTGAGATTGCCGTGGTGGGCGGTGGCGCAGGTGGTGGGGCGGTCAACGTAGAAATGCTGCTTGAGATTGAACCTGAATTGATTATGACCTCTGCTAGCGGTGTACCCGAATATGATGCGCACCCGGCTTTGATTGAGGCCGGCCTGCCAGTAGTGATCAACGCTGATTACCTGGAATCTTCACCCTTGGGGCGCGCGGAATGGGGCAAGTTCATCGCTGCTTTCTATAACCTGGAAGACGAAGCAAACCGCCAGTTTGAGGAAGTTGCCAGCAGCTACTTGGCCTTGAAAGAGCAGGTCAGCGCCCTCTCTGCCAGGCCAACCGTCTTCACCAACACCGATTTCCAGGGCAGTTGGTACGTGCCAGGCGGTGAAAGTTATGCAGCCATTTTGTTAAAAGATGCCGGCGCGGATTACCTCTGGGCAGACACACCCGGTACAGGCGCCAACCCGCTGGCTTTTGAAGAGGTATTTGATGCAGCCAAAGAAGCCAATTTCTGGTTGAATGTTGGCTTTGCGGGGGACCTTGCCAGCCTGTTGATGATGGACGAACGCTATGCAGATTTTGATGCCTACGCCGAGGGGAGAGTTTACAACTATAACAAGCGTGTCAATGCAAACGGCGGGATGGATTACTTTGAGAGCGGTACAGCCAGGCCAGACCTCGTGTTGGCTGATTTGGTGGCGATTTTTCACCCTGGTTTATTGCCTGAGCATGACTTTTATTATTATCAACAGCTGCAGTAGGATTGGGCTAAACCACGACTTGGCATGACTCAGCCTGATCGCACTACCCAACCGTTTATAAGACCTTTACCAGCCATCCGCTGGTGGATGTTTGGTATCCTGGCGATTTTACTATTGCTGGGGTTTTCTGCCAGCTTGGTCTTCGGCTCAGTTTCAATCCCTTTTGACAACATTTTGCGCATCTTGTTTGGTGCAGGTGCTGAAAAAGCCAGTTGGATCAAAATTGTGCTTGATTTCAGGCTGCCTAAATCCCTGACTGCCATGTTGGTGGGGGCAGCCTTGTCGGTTTCCGGTCTACAAATGCAGACTCTCTTCCGCAACCCGCTGGCAGATCCTTTCATTTTAGGGATAAATTCAGGTGCCAGCCTGGGCGTTGCGCTGGTGATCTTGGGTTTTGGTACCACTGGCAGCTTGTTATTGGCTGGCCTGGGGCTGGTAGGTGACCTCAGCCTGGCTTTAGCAGCTTCACTTGGGGCTGGGGCGGTGTTGGTTTTGGTGATGTTGGTAGGGCGGAAAGTGCGCAACCCAGTCACGCTGCTGATATTAGGTTTGATGTTTGGCTACGCCACTAGCGCAGTGGTAAGCCTGTTGATTTACTTCAGCATTCCAGAGCGAATTCAGACTTACACGACCTGGTCTTATGGATCATTTGGCGGGGTGACCTGGAGCCAGCTGCAGGTGATGATCCCTGCCATATTGGTAGGCTTATTGATTGCTTACTTCCTGCCCAAACCGTTGAATGCGCTGCTCTTGGGAGAGGATTATGCCCGTACAATGGGCTTAAATATAAAATCCACCAGGTTGTGGATCTTACTAGGTGCGTCGATATTGGCTGGGGTGGTGACAGCTTTTTGTGGACCGATTGGTTTTATTGGCGTGGCTGTACCGCACCTCTGCCGCAGCCTATTCAACTCCTCGGATCACCGTGTATTGATCCCCGCGGTGACGATTGTGGGTGCGATTGTGGCATTAATTGCAGATGTGATTGCCCAACTGCCCGGGTCGCAGTATATCTTACCGATCAATGTGGTCACGTCGCTATTTGGTGCGCCGTTTATTGTGTGGGTGATTTTGCGCCAGAGGAGGATGAAATCGACCTTCGCGGGATAGATACAGGCGTTTTGCAGGCTGAAGCCCTGCAGATTGGATACCAGCAAGGCCGCAATGAGCGCGTAAGCGTTGCTCGGGATCTCAATCTGCAGCTCAAGAAAGGTGAATTGGCCTGCCTGGTGGGGCCTAATGGGGTCGGCAAGTCTACCCTGCTGCGCACCTTGGCAGGTTTGCAGCCGATGCTCTCAGGCAGGATCACGCTTCTGGGTAAGCCCTTAAATCGTTACCATCCGCGTGAATTGGCTAAGGCCCTCAGCGTAGTGCTGACCGAACAGGTCAACGTAGGCGCCATGCGTGCATTTGACGTGGCGGCTTTGGGTCGACACCCCTACACCAATTGGCTGGGCGGCATGGACAAACAAGATGAGCAAACTGTGCGTGAAGCCCTAGCAGCAGTTGGCGCAGCACCGCTCTCTGAACGTTTCTTCAATGAACTCAGCGATGGCGAAAGGCAGAAGGTAATGATAGCCCGTGCCTTGGCACAAGAGCCGTTAATCTTGCTCTTGGATGAGCCGACGGCATTCCTCGACCTACCCAGGCGAGTGGTGCTGATGCAGATGCTGCACCGCCTAGCACATCAATTGGGAAAGGCGATCCTCGTTTCCACGCACGATTTGGACCTGGCCCTGCACAGCGCAGATATGGTATGGCTGATGGATATGAGTGGGAATATGAATGTTGGTGCCCCGGAAGACTTGGTATTGGGCGGCGAGTTTGCACATGCCTTCACCCAGCAGGGGGTGCGCTTTGATAGCAAAACCGGCAACTTTAGCTTCAGCAGTAAACCCGAAAGACGTATCGCCCTGAGCGCAAATGGCTTGGCAAGGCTATGGACGACGCGTGCCTTACAGCGGGCAGGCTTTGAAGTCGTGCCGATCCAGATGATCCAAGATGAATTTGTAGAAGTGGCTGAGATTGATGGGGAATTGGTCTGGCGTCTGCACCGTGCTGGATGGGCTGTGGACCACAGTTCCATTTACGCCCTCCTGCTGTCCTTGAATGAATAAAACCCCTTTTTGAAGCTGTACAATATATTGACAGTTCGGTGGGGAAAAGTAGAATCAGGGCTGATAAGCAAATATCTAAATGAAAAGTGAAACCTAGCCATGAAACGAAAAAAAGCAATAAAAATTATCCTAATCATTTTCCTGATCTTGGCATTCCTGGTAGGTGTGGTGCCTTTCCTGTTGCCCATCCGAACCTTAGAAGGCACCCAGCCAGCAATGGCATTAGCGGATGCGGACAGCCAATTTGTCGAGGTTAATGGCTTAGCCGTGCATTATAAAAAGAGCGGTGAGGGGCAACCAGTATTGATTTTATTGCATGGTTTTGGCGCTAGCACATATTCCTGGCGTGAAGTGATTACACCCTTGAGTGACTATAGGACGGTTATTGCGTATGACCGCCCGGCATTTGGCTTGACTGAGCGGCCATTGAGCGGTGAGTGGCAGGGGCTTAACCCTTACAGCTATGAAGGCAATTTGGCGCTTTTGATAGGTTTGATGGATGCTCTAGGGATTGATAAAGCTTATTTAGCTGGAAATTCTGCCGGCGGCACCCTGGCCACGCTGGCTGCGCTTGAACATCCAGAGCGTGTGGCTGGTTTGGTGCTGGTCGATGCGGCTAATCACCAGGTGGGTCCTAGCTCTAAAGCTTTGCAGTGGGTTTTCAATACACCGCAAATGGACCGCCTGGGTGTCTTACTTTCGCGCAGTCTCTCTGGCAGCCAGGGCGATCAATTCTTAGGGCGTGCCTGGCATGACCCATCCAAAATAACTAAAGAAATGATTGAAGGCTACCGCAAACCCCTGCAGGTGGAAAATTGGGATGCTGCGCTGTGGGAGCACACGCGCTCGGTAACAGACCCTGGCCTGGCAGAGCGATTGACAGAAATCAGCGTGCCGACCCTGGTCATTACTGGCGATGACGACCGAATCGTACCAACAGAGCTGAGTGTTCGTTTGAGCGAGGAAATTCCAGGTGCCAGCCTGGTGCTGGTTGAGAATTGCGGGCATGTGCCGCAAGAGGAATGTCCACAAGCCGTGATTGAGGCCATATCTTCATTCATACAATAGGCAATTTATTGTCTACACAGCACATCAACTAAAAATTGGGCTGACCAATAAGATAACTGTAACAATGCTGATCAATACAGTCAATGATATCGAAAGGATATTGGTCAGCTTTTTGTTGACATACTCACCCATCACGACATGATCATTGGCAATCTTGATCAGCAAGTATAAGATTGCTGGCAGCAATATGGCATTTAGAGACTGGGACAGCCACATGATCTGGAAGAGGGGTAAATTGGGAATCATCACGAACACCACGCTGATTAGGATGATCACTCCAAAAAGCGCATAAAAGGTGGGCGCTTCTTTCACAGAACGATTCAAGCCGCGTTCAAAGCCAAAGGCTTCACAAAAGGCATAGGTTGTGGAGAGTGGCAGCACGGAAACAGCCAATAGTGAGGCTCCAAGCAGCCCAATCGCAAAGAGAATTTTTGCAGCCGACCCGGCTAGTGGCTCTAAAGCCAAGGCTGCTTGCTCAGCACTTTCCACGACTATGCCGGCCGGGAAAAGGGAATAGGCTGTTGTGATAATAATGAAACCTGCAACCAGGTTTGCCCAAATTGCACCGAAGGTCACATCAAACTTGGTCAGGTAAAAGTCCTTGACATCTATTTCTTTATCTGCAACAGATGCTTGAATATAGAAAATTCCCCATGGCGTAATGGTGGTGCCAATTACAGCCAGCACAGAAAGAATAAAGTTGCTGGATAAGCTTGTGCTTAATTGTAAAGAATCTTGGAAGACCTCAGCCCAGTTTGGCTTGATGATAAAAACTGCGATGACATAGCTTAGGGCAGATAAACAAAGCACTAGCAGCACCTTCTCTACTGTCTTGTAATTCCTGCCGAGCACGAAATAACTCATCAACAGGGCTGAAAGAGGGACGGTTAGGTACCTGCTAATCCCGAATAATTCGCCTGCTGCAGCGACGCCGGCAAACTGGGCAATGGTCGAGCCGAGATTGGCAATTAACAACCCAAGCATGGCGAAAGTGGTTGTTTTCACGCCAAAGCGCTCACGGATCAGGTCTGCGGTTCCCTTCCCGGTCACTGCGCCAATGCGTGCAGCCATACTTTGAATCGCAACGATACCAAATGAAATTGAGAATAGTAACCACAGGAAAGTGTAACCATACTTCGATCCTGCCATCGAATAGGTGGCGATGCCGGGTGCGTCGTTGCCCGAGCTAGCGGTGATCAGACCAGGGCCGATTATCGCCAGGTATAGTAAAAGCTTTTTAAGCCAGGTTGGTTTCTTCAGTGATTTCATCAAAAACCCTCTAATTTAGAAAAAACGCGGCAGTTTCTTTTTCCAAGCCGTCGGCATGACAGTATCTAAAGCGTCATCAACCGTGACAATACCGAGCATTTCATTTGTTTCGGGGTTCACAACAGGCACTGACAGCAAGTCGTACTTAGCCACAAGGTAGGCCACTTCTTCTGGTTTTGTAAGTGGGTTAACTTGGATTGGTTCGCTTTCCATCCATTTTTTCAAGGGGGTAGATAATGGAGAAATTACCAGGTCTCTCAAGCTAACGACGCCTTGTAGCCGTTCCTGTTCGTCTAAAATGTACACATAATACATGATCTCATCTTCAAGGGCATCTTTTGAGTTACGCAAGTACTCGAGCGCTTCTTCAACCGTCAAACCAGCAGGTACCTGGGCAAACTCGGTGGTCATGATGCCACCGGCAGATTCTTCCGGGTATCCAAGCAGGCTGCGCACCTCTTCAGCATCTTCGTCATCCATCAGGGTCAGCAGTTGTTCCGAGGTCTGGTCAGGCAAATCCGCCAAAAGGTCAGCTGCTTCATCCGGGTCCATCTCCTCAAGCACGTCTGCAGCCCGTTCAGGGTTTAGATGGGAGAGGACAGCTACCTGCATTTCAGCAGAAGATTCCTCGAGGGTATCTGCTAATTCTTCGTTGCTAAAACCCTGCAGTAGGGCTTTGCTGGTGTGATGATCAAGATCGTCCAAAATGGCTGCAATGTCAGCAGGCAGCATCCGCACCAAGCGCGATTGCGAGACGCTCAGCCTGAGCGGGTCATCATGCTCAATAGAGGCAACAAATTCCCAGGGGATCACTTCGCTGTGGCTGCCTTTACCGGCCAGTTTGACCAGTTTGCCGCCGACTTTTTCAAGCCCAAGGCGGCGCATCAGCCCCAAGCCACTCACATCAACGCCGGTGAGGTAGAAGCGCTCGCCCTTACGGGCAATCTGCAAATCGTTTACACGCACAAGCCGTTTGCCTTCCGTATCAACGATTTGCTGATCTAAAACACGTTCTTTAAGCAGTAATTCATGTCCAGAAGGGTTGAGGGCTTCTATTTTTTCAACATTAACCTGCAAGGTGATACTAGGCCAAAGACTGGCCACCTGATTGATGGGGATGTACTGAATTTCTCGTCTATTTTTCTTTAGAACAAGTGCGGTTAGAGGCGGCATATTTTTCTCAGTAGCAGCGACCATCAGGTCATCAACTTGCCCAACCTCCCGCCCATAGGCATCCCAAACTTTTTGACCAAGCAATTGACTGACATAGATCATAGTTCACCTCGCGTTTGATCGGCCTATGCCGAACAGGTTATTAGATTATTTTGACAAAGAAAAAGCTCTCAGGGGCACAGCTTTGCATGGCGCCCCTGCCATGTCTAATTACATGGAGAAGCATGCCATTGCAAAACCAGTAGACGCCTTTGTCTTGCAGGTTGACTTTGGTCGTCAGCCGAGCCTTCACTATCGTCGTTTTGGTTAAGTTCAAGCATAATCATCATTCTTCGTTACTAT
>Ga0209723_1001837_pt1 | contig 30855 bp, 19 predicted proteins | sample BiotimSIPDNA_2_FD_185750 | JGI IMG/M metagenome (GOLD analysis project Ga0209723, IMG submission 185750) | Anaerobic biogas reactor microbial communites from Washington, USA - Biogas_R2 time_0 SIP DNA (SPAdes) (version 2) | ecosystem: Engineered > Bioreactor > Anaerobic > Unclassified | place...
CGATGCCAAAGCCTTCACCGGCGGCCCAAAGCAGAGCGCCTTCAAGCCCCAAAAAGGCGGCGACCTCGAACTGGCCTTCACTGACCATGACAGCGACGGCATCCTCGAACTGGCTATGATCACCCCAAACCAGAAGCTGATCATCGATGCCGAGCACGGCGGCGGCATCCTTGACTGGCAAGCCGGCGACATCCGCCTCTGCCCTGACTACAGCCGCGGCCAAATCATCGCTGAAAGCCGCCTCTGGACGCCTAAGGCCGCCCGCTCTGATGCCTCCGCTAAACTCCCCTGCCAAGTGCTGGAAAGCACCTTGCGCGACCAAGCCGCCGTCGTCATCCTCCGCCGAGTATTCGACGCTGTTCCCCTCCAACTCGACAAGACCTTTACCGTCCCGGCGGAAGGCACATTTTTCCGCATTGACTACAAGCTCACCAACACCGGCCAGGAACCGCTGCACATCGCCTTCTGGACCAGAAACATCCTCAATCCCGGCAACCTGGCCAACACCCTTCTGGACGGCGACGTCCGATACCCGACTGAAAAGGGTTTCCAGCTCGCTGACCGTACGCAAGACTCGAGCTTCGTGCTGAGCAGCGCCGGCAAGCCGGAAGACATCGGCACCCCCCGTCGTGGCCTGGCCTCCGTCCGAGCCTGGCCGGGTTCCGCCTATATCGACTTCACCGGCAACAACCTCCATGTCGGCCTGACGCCAGACCCGCAGGGTCTCGCGGCGTTCTATCTCTACAGCGGCCGGACGACCTCCACCCAGGAGTGGATTTATCTGCCCGTCACCATCGCCCCCGGCCAATCGCAAGACTATCGTGAAAATTATCAGCTGGAGCAAGGGCCATCACCAGCCCTCCAGCAAAAGCAGTGACACCAGCTGGGGCACAGACATACGAAATATTACTATCTGCGGAGATAAGAACATCGGTTTCCCGCCCTTGCAAAAACGCAAGACGCTATCGGCTCATAGCCGCCAGCAACATTGTTTTCGTGAAAAAATAGTTATCCGGCAACAAGTCATATTCCACCCTTAATTAGTCAGGTCTGTCATGCGTATCAAAAAGCACCTTTTGCGGCGTTTGGAGCATCCGGTTGATCGTCCCTTGCGGACTATGGGCTATCGCGACTTCACCAGCAATGCCGACTGGCGGGATAACCTGGTTTCCTTCACCAGTCTGCTCTGGCACCCGAAGCGTCGGCGCGTGACATGCGGCCTGACAGCGTTCAACAACGACCTGATGTATGAATTCGACCCGGCCAGCGGGACTTTCCATAATCTTGGCTTTCAGCCCCTGGCAGAGCGGTTTGAAATCAAAATCCATCGTTCTCTGGTTTATGATGGCAACGGCAATGTCTACGGCGCCACGGCTTGCTTGCATCGTGAAGATCAGCGCCAGGAAGGGGCCGGCGGACGCATCTTCCATTATGACTTCGAACGCCAGGTCTATGACTTCCTCGGCATCCCAGTGCCGCAGGACTACATCCAGACGATTACTCTTGACGAGGAGCGTGGCCTGGTCTACGGTGTCACCTACCCAGTTTTTGAGTTTTTCGTCTTTGACTTGAAGTGCCGCGAGGTACGGTTCCGGCAGTACATGGGCAGCGCGCCGCATATCATGGCCCTTGACGATGCGGGCTGCGTCTGGTCAACCTGGAATGCGCGTACCCACAACCTGTTCAAGTACGACCCGGACGCCGACCGGGTCGTCTATTATCACCACTCGTTGATCGAGGGGCAGGGCGCTGATTTGATGTATCCAGGAGCTGGGCCGATTGACATGATGCTCAATGGCGGGGACGGCTTTCTGTACGTCGGCTGCACGACCGGCGACCTGGTCCGCATTGAACCATCCAGCGCCAAGGTTGAATATTTGGGCCGACCGACGCCCGAGCGCCGTCTGCCAGCCCTGGCCATCGGGCCGGACAAGCGGCTCTACGGAATTGCAGGGTTCTATGGCCGCTGTCACCTTTTTGCGTACGACCGCCAGCGGCGCAACTTTGAGGATTTCGGCCTGATCCAGGATGGCGAGGACCAGCTCTACATTGGCCATGACCTCTGCATCAGCGACCAGGCCATCTATGCAGGAGAAACCGATACTGAGAAGCGCGCTGGCTATTTGTGGGAGTGCACATTATGAATGAACCGATGTTCTGGGCTTGGTGGGGCTGGGAGCCGTTGCAGTTCTACCATTACATGAAAGGGCAGGCTGCTGGCATCGCTGGGCAGACTTCGGAAAGCCTTGGCGACTGGTACAAGCAGCTGCATTCCGAAGACGTGGTAAAGGCGGCCGCTGAACTTGGCATCCATTGGGCTGTCACCCATTTTGTGAAAGGCTTTGGCCTGGACTATGAACAGGAGGAGATCGCTCGGACAGCCGCCTTGACCAGCATCTGCCACCGCTATGGCATCAAGGTGTTCGGATACTTGCAGTACGGCACCATCCTGCACGAAACCTTTTTCCAGGAATGCCCCCAGGCGAAAGACTGGATTCAGCTCGGCGAGACCGGCGCACCCCAACTCTGGTGCGGCATCCCACAGCGCTTCCTGCCCTGCATTCATGCTGACGAACATCATCAGTATCTGCAGAAATGCATCCGCCACGGCTTGCAGGACGTCGGGTTGGACGGACTTCATTTCGACAATTTCTACAGCCGGCCCTGCTATTGTCCGCGCTGTCGGAAGGAATTCCGCGCTTACGCCAATGCCGAGATTCCCCCGGAAAGCGCCTTGGACAATGAGCCGCATCACGATCCGGTGGTGCGACAATGGATTCGTTTTCGTTGCGACCGGCTGGCAGGCCTGATGGAGGAAATCAGCCGTTTTGCCCGCGCCATTAAGCCGGATGTGGAGCTGATTTGGAATCCCAGCCCCATCCGCGGAACCTTGAACCAGGCCGCCTTGCGCGGGACTGATTTCCGACAACTTGGCGCCCGGGCTGGCCTGCTTTGGTCGGAAAGCGGCAATTTCCCCGGCTGTCGGGACGGACGCCTTATCCACCAAGTCAATTTTTTCAAGACGGCAGAGGCCATTGGCTATCGGACATTTTCAACCACCTGGATGCGTGACGTGGAAGGGCTCGGACTGCCGCAGACCGCAGCGGAAATCGCCTTGAACACGGCTGAGAGCGCTGCTTTTGGGGCTGTTCCAGGCAGTAACTGGCTGCTTCGCCCCAGTCATCTGCATGATTTGCTGTCACAAGGCCCCCTCTGCCGCGAATTGAAACGCAATCTGGACTTTATTCGCCAACATGCGGATGTGTTTGTTGACTCTCACGGCGACGGCGAGGCAGCTCTTTTCCTTGACCAGGAAAGCCCGGCCTGGGAATTCAGCCAGAGCTATGGGACTTTTTTAGCTGTCCAGGAGCTGCTGTTGCGGCGTCACGTGACTTTTGACTTGGTTTTTTCCGAGTCGGCGGCGTGCCGGCGTCCGGAGCGCCTCGTACTCAGGGTCCGCAGCCGCCGTCCGCAGGCCAGTGTTTCCGAGCCTGCACGGGTGCTTGGCATCAGTGGCCAGCTGGGGCCAACTACTGTCAGCCGCATTGATCATGCTGCTGTTGCCATGACTCCGGAGATGGAGCAGGAGGCAGAGCGAATTATAGCTGCCCTCGGCCAGCGCGAGGTGACGGTCTCGGCGCCGGAGACAGTGTTCGTGGAGGCGCGGCGGACTGCTGACCAGCGCCGTGTTTTGCATTGCTTGAATTATGACAACCAGTCGGCGCCGGCTCAAGTCAGCATTGCGTTTTCGGCACCGCCAGCAGAAGTGCTGGTGCTTTCCCCAGATTGGGAAGCCACCCGTTTAGTTCCAAGTCATGGTAGCATAGAGTTGCCGGCAGTGGTGACTTGGGCGGTGCTGGTCTGGAATGACCAAGCCTGATGCAGAAGGGCAAGTCGACCTGACTGGAATAGCGAGAGAAGAGTTAGTCATCAAACCAAAAAAGCAAGGAGGCACGGTCAAGCGTAACATGTTTCCTTTACTTTAATTTTTAACCACGAAAAACACGAAAGGGCCTAGGGTGGTAGCCGTCCACAGCCTATTTTGGGGACAATGTGCGAAATTTTGTGATGAATACTTGCATGCCTTTATGTTGTCTTTTAGCCACAGCGGCATTTTTGTCTCGCCCTTTCAGGGCTCAAAATTATATGCCTTCTCACCCAGGGCGTCGCTCGCCCCTGGCGGGCTTCGCTTGCCCTGGGCTGGTATGTCGCGCCCCGTTGGGGCTTTTGCAGCTCTGCAGCTGCGGACGTAGGTAGACGGTGGTGCTTTCGACACGTGTCTTACACGGGCTTCCACAGGCTTCCAGCCGGGGTAGATGCACCATGCTTAAAATCACATTCCTTTGCGCCGTAGGTACTTAACTATGCTTAACCCCAGGCTTCGGCCTGGGGGAGGCATGCCCCCTAAAGTGGTGCCCCGTAGGGGCACTACCGGACGTCTGCCAGCACAACCCCTGCGTCAAGTCTCTCATTTTATCACAAGATATCGCACATTACCCAAAATTTCGCATATTAACCAATTTTTGCCTGCTGCCTTGCCGGGTTTGGAAGGAAAGGAAGCAAAATCGAATGCCAGGAAATGAGCTTGTACAGTCACTCGTGAGAGCAATCGACATCCTGTCTCTGATCGCAGAACGCGAAGAGGGAGTGCGGTTGAATGAATTAACGACATTGACTGGAATCGGTAAAACCACGATTCATAATTTATTGCGTACCATGAGGTTCAAGGGGTTTGTCTGCAAAGACCGTTTTGAACGTTATCACATCGGCCCGGCACTTCGCAATTTATGCATTCGCAATCAGCAGAAGGAACAGCTGGAACGCATTGCTGAAGCCATGCAGATGATAGTTGACGAGTTGCCGGCCTGTGTTGTAACGCTCTGCGGGCTGGAAGGATATGAGCTTTTTATTAAGAAGCGCCTAACATCCGAAGGCATGAATTCCATCCAGAATACCAGTCAGCCCTTGCCCATTTATGGGACTGCCAGCGGAATTTGCCTGCTGGCCAATCATTATGCCAGCGAAGAATTGCTGAAACATTATCCTTTTGCAGATTACGGCTCCCCATATTGGAAAGACCATGAGAGTTTTGTTACGGCTCTCGAAGAAGCACAGCGTACCGGCTTCGCCGAAGTTCCAGCCTTTGCCCCGGAGCAGAGAGTCATCGCAGCAATGTGTTCACCGGAAATGGTTCTTGGGGTGCGTTTTCCGCTTTCGTTGTCCTGCGGTGGAGATCAAGTTCGCAAAGTGCTTGGCAAAGCGGTGCGTCGGACATTAAAGTAAACAGTAGCCGATAAGCGACAAAACAGCTTCCGCCGAGCATCTGGCTGGGTGACTGCAAGGAGCTTTGAAAGCAGGATTTTCCTGGAAATGCGCCTGTCCGGCTATCCGTCCATTACGCCGACGACTATATTACTATTTTATCTGTCTTTATTTCATTCCTGGCTGTTGTATGCGGCCGTTGGGTCACTAAAAGGGACGTTGAACATGTCGGAAACGAACACGTATATCAGCACTCGCGGCGGGGTGGCGGGCGTTGACTTCTTGTCCGCAGTCATGATGGGTTTGGCTGACGATGGCGGTTTGCTGCTGCCAGCGTCTTTGCCTGATGTTCGGGAGCGGCTTGACTCTTGGCGCAGCCTGGCGTATCCGGAATTGGCGGCGGCAGTCATGGCGGACTTTGTCGGCGACACCATTCCTGCTGATGTCCTTCTTGACCTGCTGCGCCGGAGTTATTCCACCTTCACCGTTCCGGAAGTCGTCCCAATAGTCCCTTGCGGCAATCTCTACATCGCCGAGTTGTTTCACGGCCCGACCTTGGCTTTCAAGGACATCGCCCTGCAATTTCTGGGCAATCTCTTCGAGTACATTTTAGGACGGACGGGGGGCAAGCTGAACATTCTTGGCGCGACCAGCGGCGACACCGGCAGCGCCGCTATCCACGGCGTGCGCGGCAAAGCCGGCATTGATATTTTCATCATGTTTCCTGATGGCCGGGTCAGCCCATTGCAGGAAAGACAGATGACGACCGTCCCAGACTGCAATGTCCACTGCATCGCAGTTGAGGGAACTTTTGACGACGGGCAGCGCGTCTTGAAGGAGATTTTCAACGACCTTGCCTTCAAGCGGCAGTACCACCTCGGTGCGGTCAATTCCGTCAACTGGGCGCGGGTGCTGGCCCAGGTGGTGTATTACTTCTGGGCGGCCTTCCGGGTGCGCGAGCAGAGCGGAGCGCAAGCTGTGCAAGTCGCTGTTCCGACCGGGAATTTTGGCGACATTTTTGCTGGCTACATCGCCTTGCGGATGGGAGCGCCAATAGAGCGCCTGATCCTGGCGACCAACGAGAATGACATCCTTAGCCGGTTCTTCAACCGCGGCGACTACAGCCTCGGGACAGTCAGCCCGACTTTGAGTCCCAGCATGGACATCCAGGTGGCGAGCAACTTTGAGCGGTATCTGTATTACCGCATCGGTGAAGACAGCACCAGGGTGCGGGACTTGATGGCGACCTTTGCGCGTGACCGGAAAATCACCATTCAGGATGATGGCGATCCCGTCTTTGCGGCCGGCCGCGGCGATACGGCCATGACCTTGGATGCCATCCAGCGCTATCATAAACAGCACGGATACATCCTGGACCCGCATACTGCTGTCGGCGTCGCCGTTGCCGAGTCCTTCCCCAGCCAAGTTCCGACCATCTGCCTGGCCACGGCCCATCCCGCCAAATTCTCTGCTGCAATCACGCAGGCGTTGGGGGCGGACCTGGCCAAGCATCCGGCGTTGGAGGCCTTGAAGAACCTGCCCGTCCGGCGAGTGACCCTAAAACCGGAAAAAAGCGTTGTCCAAGCCTACATGGCTGCGGAATTGGCCAGGCGTTGAACAAGACCGAACAGGTGAATCCTTATTGTTGTGTTAAAATTGTGCAAATTTTAAGACAGTCCCTACCTGGAGTTATCTGTGAAAATACCATAATTTGTTTTTTCGAAAAAATAAAACCCCGCTCGCAACTGCTTGCGATGCGGGGCGTTACAATGGAGCCAGCGACCGGAATCGGACCGGTGACCTCATGATTACAAGTCAAGTGCTCTACCAACTGAGCTACGCTGGCAATATAAAATAAACTAGACGGCGCAGGCAAAAAAAGCTAATTGCATAATATAAACCGCCAACCTCAAAATACAACTCAGGACAGCTGAGAATGAGTAGGGCGCGGTAATCGGTCACCGAGTTGATACTCAGAGTTCCTACAAGTCGCAGCGTCAGACGCCCAGGGAAAAGAAGTTTAGTGGACAGTGGACAATGGACGGTAGTGGACTTTAATGGACGGTAGTAGGCGATGGACTGTGGACTACAGTGGACTTTAGTGGAGAGTGGACGTGGACTTGAGTAGACAGTGGAGCGGGCGTACCAACAACAGACTAGAGCAGGGCAGGCAACTAGGAGGCGGTTATGTTGACAGTATTGAAGGAGGCTCGGATGGCGGATGGCAGCTGGTTGCGGGTGACGCGCTTCAGGCCGCCAGGAGAATATCCGCTGGCTATGTGGCGCTATTTGATGGAAGCCTTCAAGTGCGATGACCACAGGAGGAATTTCATCCAGCACGCCTATTGGCGCCTGGATTACCGCGAACGTCTCGACGGCCATTACGCTGATTACACCGAGGACAACTTCTATTGCGCCCAGGTCGATGACGTGTATGCAGCCAGCCTGTGGTTCGGCTATTCCAAGCGCAGCGGCCGCGGCAACTTCGGCAATGTCTATACGATGCCGGCATACCGGCGCCGCGGCCTGATGACCGAGTTGCTGCTGCCTTGCGTGGAAGACTTTGCCGCCAGCCCGGCTAAGATGCTGTGCTGCTCAAGTGGAAACCCCTACGCGGTAGCCAGTTACTGCAAAGTCGGCTTCAGGCTGATCTATGGCGGCGAAAAAGGGCCGCTTTGCTTGATGAAGACCGACGAGGCGCCCAATTTCCTGGCAGCGGCCGAGCAGGCCTTTGCCGGCAAGGGCATTGCACTTCTGCGGCCAGGCCATCCGGGCGACCAATTCGATTGCGATAAATTCCTGTTTTACGCTCCAAGCATCTATCAGGGCGGTCGGCATGTGCGCCGGGGACCTGCCGCGCAGACGCCGGATTACCGCATTGCCCTGCAAGAAGTCCTCCAGGGCAATGGCGTGCAATGGGTGGCGGAAAATGCCGCTGGGACGATGGTCGGCTATGCCCATGCGCTCCGGCTCCAGGACCACGGAATTCTTGATTTCACGGTGCATGGTGATTATATTGACGCCGCCCCTGAGCTTATCCAGGCGACCGCTTCGGCCTTCAAAGCCAAAATGAATATGTCGATGTTCTTCTTTGCTGCACCGACCGATCAGGAGAAAATCAGCCTAGTGGAACGCTCCGGCGGCGTTTTGGCAGGCAAGCTCTCCGGCGCCCTGGGAAGCGGTGACCGAGTCGCTGACCTGCTGGTGTTCAAGATAGACGGATAGCCGTTGGCCGAGCGCGACCGGCTGGCTGGACGGCCTGACGCAAATGAGGCAGAACGCATTCAGGCGGGCTAGGCACCATTCCTCTTGCGACTGTCGCCGTGGGATGAGGTTTTCACATAGTCAGGACAAGGAGGTAGACAGATGAGGTTGCATCCGAGTTCAAATTGGCTGGCATTGTCGCTGTGCTGTCTGTCAACGGCGCTGTCAGCGGCAGCCGAGCCGATTCTGGCCGAAAATGGCCAGACTGCGTATGTCATCGTCAAGCCGACAACGCCATCGCCAGCGGAAGAGACGACAGTGGCTGACTTGGCGGCCCTGCTGCGCCAAGCGACCGGCGCGGACTTCCCAATCGTCGAGCCAGCGCAGGCTGGACAGCATCCAAAAAGGATTTTTGTGGGCTATTCCGAGCCGATGCGGGCCGTGGCCGGAGAACTCGAAGCGCTTGCCGATGAAGAGCGCGTTTATCGCACTGTCGGCGATGATATCCTTATCTACGGCGGCGGCGCCTGCGGGACAGTCTTTGCCGTGTATCAATTCCTGGAAGACCAGCTGCATTGCCGCTGGTTTCATCCCTGGGGGGACAGCCGGATTCCGAAATACGAACGGCTGGCCTTGGCGTCATGCAATCGTCGTATGGTGCCATCGTACCTGATCCGGGACATGAAAAAGTACTCCTGGGATAGGACAGGCTGCCCGACCAGTGATGATTTTTTCCGTCGGCAGCGGGTTCACAACAACACCACCATAGCGCCAACAGACACCACCTTGGTGCCAATACGTCAACTGGGAAGACATATTCATACCTTGCCTGCGCTGGTGCCCTCAGGCATCCCGAATCTGCCGCAGCGCTGTGGCCCCCACCCGCTGTTCAAGGACAAGAAGTATTTTGAAACAAATCCGGAATACTTCACCCTGAACAGCAAAGGCAAGCGGACGTATTTGGGGCACTATTGCTTTTCAAACGCAGGCTTGCGGCAGACTTTGATCGAGAACATGGAGAAGCTGGTTGCGGCTGGTCGCGCCACGGACACGCCGGCGGTCATCGACGTTGATCAGGCTGACACAGGCGGCCGTTTCTGCTACTGCGAGCCTTGCCAGGCGCTGGAGAAAAAATACCAGTCGCCAGGCGGGGCAATGTTCGACTGCCTGCTCGAAATCAGCGCGCATTTTCAGAAGAAATTCCCGCGCATCGTGATCCGCTTCCTGGCCTACAACCGGGAGCAGACGGAATTGCCCCCGGCCGCTGAGGCGCTTCCGGGCGGCCGGCTGCCGGAAAATCTCGTCCCCTATTTTGCGCCGATTACCGGCGACTTCAGCAAGGCCTGGGACGCGCCGAGCAACCAAGTCATCTACGACAGCTTGGCTAACTGGGGGCGGGTTTCCTCCCGGATGTGGCTGTACTACTATCCCAGCACGTTCCCGCGGCCGCTGATTCACTATCCGCTGTTCGGCAACATCATCAAGTGCGCGCATGATTATCGCATCGGCCACGCCCATAACATTCGCTATGTGTTCAACGACGAGGCCTACCCCTTGGAAAACATGGGCTTTGTCAGCTTGCAGCTGTATCTGCGCACCATGCTTGCCAATGACGTCACCTTGGATATCGAAACGATGATAGACGAGTACTTCACAGCCATCTATGGCCCGGTCGCCAAGCCGATGCGGGCGTATTTCGATGAACTAGAACAACTGATGGCGGCAGACGATGGCTACCTGCGCTGGAATCCAGACCCGCGCTTCATCAATTACCTGACTGTGGACAACCTGCTGCGCTGGCAGCGGGATTTTGACGCGATGGAAGCCTTGGCCGCCAACGACGAGCGGGCGCTGATGCATCTGCGCACAACGCGCATGAACCTTGATCTCAACACCATGCACCAGGCGCAGAAAATCAAGCGTGAACAGCCAGGCCATGCCCTGGATTTCGACCAGATTTACGCACGCTATCTGGCTGGGATTGAGATCGTGATGGCGAACGGCCATAACCTCGCACCAGGTTCGAAGAAGCCGTGGCAATATGAGAGGATGCTGGCGGCCGGGGATCATGTTCATGCAGTCACCAAGGAGCCGAAGCCGCTGCCCAAGGCTTTTGCCGAGGTCCCGCCAAGTGCCATCCGGCAGGTGACGCCAGCCTGCAACAAAACCAGGGTGCCGCCAGACCCGCAGGCGGCCTTTGGCATCGCTTTGGCGGCTGACGCGCCCCATCTCGGCGCTGCGCGATATCGTTTTAATGACTCACTAGGCCAGTTGCCGGCGTTGCAACTTGATGTGCCAGTGCAGCCTGGCAGGGGATACCAATTGTATTACCTGGGCCGGACCGCATTGAGCCGGGAATGCGACGTGAGGGTGCCGGCGGCAGGGTCGGGCGGCACCTACGGCACGGCGTTCATCGGCCATTGCTGGGAGAAGACCTCACCGGAGCAGCTCTGGGACCTTTATGTCTCCTGCCGGTTCGACGACGCAAAGGTGTATACCGACCGCATCGTGCTGGTCAAGACCGACGGTCGTACACCGCCAATCCAAGTAGCCGCAACGACGCTGCCGCAGCGCCCCTCGGCAATCATGATCGCGCCTGTCATCGCCTCCGCGGGCGGCGACCCAACAGCGGTTGACTGGAACGCAGTCATGCCGATGGCAGCGTGGGGAGAGTCGTTCTCGGGCAACGCCCCAAAAACGCCAGAGACGGAAATGCGGGTGGCGTTTGACGACGAATATCTCTACCTTGCCTACCGTGAACAGCGAGCCAGCGGAGCTGAAAGCGACTCCTTCTGGAATAATACGGTTGACATGTTTTTTGCTGGCAACACTTTGGCTTCGGTACTCCAAATCGCCGTGGCGCCCTCGGGACGCATCCGCTGCAATCTGTATACATTCACGAAGACGAGTGACCCGAACAGCAATGAGGACATACGGGTGTCCAAAGCGGTGCCGTTCGAGGGGAAGATCAACAACCGCTCCGAGGCCGGCGCCTGGCAGTGGCAGATGGCCCTGCCGCGACGCTGGCTGCCGCAGTTCACGATGGCCTTGCAGGCGAACTTTTTCCGCAATCATGGCGACGCCAGGCTGTCCTTGTCCTGGAATCCCATCTATACCCAGGGCTATTTGAATGGCTTTCACCGGCTGGGGCGGATTTATCCTGGCCGGCTGGAGCTGTCAGGACGCGATGTGACTTCCACCCGCCGGGACGGCAGCCTGCCAGTGATGGACGGCAACCATGCCTGGGACATCAAGGCGTCGGCACCGAGCGGGCTTGACCTGCGCCCGGCCTATCGCATTGGCGCGCGGCTGCGCAGCAATGCCACGCTCAAGGACGAAAAGGCAACCAGCCGTATCGGCGTGTACGACCAGGCAACCAAAAAAATCATCGGCAACGCAGTTTTCCCAATCAAGTCGATTGTCGGTGAAGACTTCAAAACAGTGACCATCAGCAAAGGCGTGACTTTGACGGAAGCGTCGTTCCTGTATGTCGGCGGCTTCCTCCCAGAACAACAAGCCCAAGGCGATGTTTTCCTGGAAGCCTTCGTGCTGGAACTAGTGCCGTGAACAAGAGGGCGACGATAGACAATAACGAACGAAATGGAATGTTGTCAGCGATTTTATCGCAGTCGCCAAGCAGCATGACAGCCGCTGGGTGACGACGAGGGGCGTAAAGAGATGATTTTCTGGATGTGGTTCTGGTGCGTGACGGCTTTGTCAGCGCTGCTAGAGGTCATGTTAGGCACAGGTGGCCTGGCGTTGCCCTGTTTGCTCGTCGCTGCTTTTTACTTTGCCGTCATCCGTCCTTGGCGCCGGGTGCTGTTTCCTCTGCTGATCGCCGGTCTTTCGGTGGATTTGCTGTTTTGCCGGTCGTTTCCTTGCCATTTAGTCATGCTTCCCATTGTCGTCATGGGCGCGCAGTATTGGCGGCGCTACGGCGAGTTGCGCACCGTCATAGTGCAGGCGCTGCCAGGCCTGGGCGTCGGGATGGTCGCTGGCTTGGCGCTTTTGCTGTATATGGTTTTCCGGCAGGGGGCGGCGGTTTTATTCGATGTCCGCTGGTGTGTGCTTTGGGTCGCAGGACAGGGACTGGGGGGCGCTGTCCTCCTGCCTCTGCTGTGCTGGGTCGGCGACCGCCAGGCGCGTCTGCTGGCCGTGCGGCGCTACGCTCAAGTCAGCCCCTATCAGATTCAATTGGAAGAGTATGGCAGCACCGAACTACCCGGCGGCGAAGAGCCGGCCGATGAGTGAGAAGAAGGCGGAGAATCAGCGCATTTGGCGGATTTTCCTCAGCGGCGTCATCATGGTGGCGCCGCTGCTGCTGCTGACCTTGCGTTTATGGCAGGTGCAGGTCGTCCAGGGGCCTGAACACCAGCGGCGCATCCAACGGCAGAGCATCCGACCGATTTTGCTCAACCCGGCACGAGGACGGATGTTGACCGCAGGAGGCCAAGTCCTAGTCGGAAACCGCAATAGCTATGACCTGGTCTTTCACATTTCGGAAATGCGCCAGCCCGGCCGACGAAGCAAGACCATGAGCTATGTGATGGCCTGCGCTTCCCGCCTGGCGGTCGTCGTCGGTCGTGAACACCAGTTGACTATGGAGCGAATCAAAAAGCATTTCGAACAACAGCTGGTCATGCCGATGGAGGTCATCACGGATTTAAGTCCGACCGAGATAGCCCGGATTCTGGAGATGTCGCCGCCGATTCCAGGGGTGGAGGTGATGCCGCAGCTGGAGCGCGACTACCCCTATCCTGGAGTCGCCACCCACCTGACCGGCTTCACGGGCATGAAATGGCCGGACGGTCGAAGCAAGGTCGGCGACGAATTTGCGCTGGTCTACGTGAGCAAGGAGCAATTCGGCCGCGAAGGCCTGGAAGCGTACTATGACGAGGAGCTGCGCGGACGCCCCGGGCTGCGCCAGCTCCGGGTTGACACGCTCGGCTATGTGCATGAGGAATTGCCTGGGACGTCGTTGCCGGTGGACGGCTATGATTTGCATTTGACGGTGGATTTGCAGGCGCAGCTCAGCGCTGATGACGTGCTGCAAGGCCAGTGCGGCGCCCTGGTGGTCGTGGACGTCGAGACCGGCGGCGTCCTGGCCATGGCGTCGGCGCCGACGTATGATGCGTCGACCATGACCCAGGACATCTATGACAGCCTGCGCACCAACGAGAAGGAGCGTCCGCTGGTCAACCGCGCCGTGAATGGATCGTACATGCCTGGGTCGATCGTCAAGCCGCTGGTCCTGGCTGCTGCACTGGAGCATGGCGTCCTCAACCCCGGCGACCATTATCACTGCACCGGGGCATACATGCTTGGCAACGTTTCGATTCGCTGCGTCAAGACCTGGGGGCATGGCGATATCGACGCGATCCGGGCCATCACCGTGTCATGCAACCCATTTTTCATTCATGCCGGGGTGGAATGCACGTTAGACCGCCTGGCGCCGATATTTTCAGCGGCCGGCATCGGGGAGGGCTGCGGCATTGACTATCCGGAAATCCAGCGCGGCCTGCTGCCGTCCAGGGCGTTGGCGCGTCGGCGCTGGAAGCGACATTGGCTGATCATCGACACGGCATACGTGTCGATTGGCCAAGGCGCTATTGAGATGACGCCGCTGCAAGCGGCGATGATGACGGCGGCTCTGGCCAATGGCGGTCGGCTGCATCGCCCGTACCTCGTGCAATCAATCACTACTGCCGAGGGTCGGCGGGTGCGGGAGACGCCGGTGCAGATTCGACATCGGCTGCCAGTGTCAGCCGAACATCTGGCCCTGGTGCGCGAAGGCATGGTCGCGGCAGTCACTGCGTCGGACGGATCAGCGCGCGGCCTGGAACGGACCGGCATTCCCCTGGCAGCCAAAACCGGGACAGCCGAGGTCGGCTCCCGTACCGACCGGCATAAAAACGCCTGGGTAGTCTGCTATGGGCCATTGCCGACGCCCCGCTTTGCGCTGGCCTGCATTATTGAGGAAGGCGACACGGGGGGGCGCACCGCTGTGCCGGTCGCCGCGCAGTTCCTGCGCCTTTGGCAGGCCAGGGGCGGCGACATCGCGGGCGTGTCCAGCTCAGGTAGCGCAGCGACGACTGCGCCAGCACCATGAGCAAGGCGAGGCGCCACCCGTCTCCTTATGGCATAAGCGACTGTTCCCGGAAGCTGAAGTAGTCGTGGCTGCCGCCGACCTTGCCGCTGACGATGATATGGTCGAGAACGGAAATGCCGATGATGGCTCCGGCCTCCGTGAGTTTCTTGGTCACTTCGATGTCCTGCGGCGACGGCATGGGGTCGCCGCTGGGGTGGTTGTGGCAGAGGACGATCGAAGTGCAGGCCTCCTTGATGGCGCAACGGAACACTTCGCGGGCGTGGACAAGGCTGCGGTCGACCAGCCCCAGGGTGATGAGTTCCTCCCGAATGACGCGCAGATGCGGGTCCAGCAGCAGGACATGGAATTCCTCCTGGCGTTCGGAGACGAAGATTTCGCGCATAAAGTCAGCGATCAGCTGCGGGTTGTTCATGTGCGGCCTGCTTTCCAGGCGTTTGCGCGCCAGCCGGCGGGCCAGGGCGAAAGAGGCGAACAGCTCCAGCGACTTGGTTTTGCCGAGACCAGGGAAGCGGCGCAGCTCCTCAATGCTGGCCGCGCTCAGCTCAAGGAGGCTGCCATTGAAGGCGGCAAGAAGCTCGCCGGCCATTTGCAGCACGGGCTTGCCCTTGATGCCAGTCCGCAACAGGATTGCGATGAGCTCACGGTCGCTGAGAGCGTCAGCGCCAAGCTCTTGAAGACGTTCTCGGGGACGCTCGGGAACATGCGAATCGGAAAAGGTCGATGTCATGGCGAATAAGTCATGGCAAGACGTGAAAAAAGATGAATAGAGATGAGGAAGGATGATTTTAAGGATTTGTAATTACTTGATTATCAGATTGATATAACTATATTCCAGATCTCCCCCTTTGCAAGCGCTGAGCTGTTTCCAAGGACAAAAAAGCGCCGTCCGACGGATTGTCGGACGGCGCTTTGCCTTGTCTGCACTGGGGCGTGGTAGCGGTGACGCTGAGCGTAGGGGTTATTGGGCGGCGTATTGCCTTTCCACCTTTTTCGGGTGTCTCAGTAGGGTTCTGATTTCATCTACCTGGAGTTTTTGCACGGCTTCTTCCGGCATGCCGAGGCTGATGAGACGTTTTTTCTGGGTCTTGACGCGGCGCCGTCTGTCACTGGCGCCTTTTTTGGGCCGGACTTCATTTTTGTTGCGGAATGTACTGGTAGCCATTATTTGGATTCTCCCGTGGTTGCGGTTAAGGACAAAGATGGTGAAAATCACAGACCCTTAATATATGCCTGGAACGTCATTTTGCCAGTGACAAGGAGGCAACTTGCAGCCTGGCGGCGATTTTTAGGTCATGGGTCAGTCTTCTGTAGTGCCTTTACAAGGCACCAGTTCTGGGGCACGTCTATCCCCAGGCTGAAGCCTGGGGTTAAGCGCCTACGGCGCAAAGGGGCATGGCTGTAAGCATGATACATTTTTGCCGGCTGAAGTTCTGTGGAGGACACGTGTCGAAAGCTCCTCTGTCCGCTAACATCCATGAACGTCCACGTCCACTCACCACTCATGTCCACTTCAGTCCACAGTCCATCGTCTACTGATGTCCCTTAAAGTCCACTTGCGTCCATTGTCCACTGTCCACTCAAGTGCCTTAGCCTGGGTGCCTGGCTCTGAAGCTCACCGGAACTCCGAGTATCAATGACTGACGCATTACATTTTTAGTTATCGCCTCATATCTGTTGCAGCTTCGGTCACGGTTTGGCTGCGAGTGCGCGGGTGATGGCGATGCGCCAGGCATTGACGTGTTCCGGCTGCTGCTTGTCGTTGGCGTCAAGGAGCTTTTTCAGTTGTTCTGGGTCAGCCAGGGCTTTGGCTTCAGGGTTGGATGATCGGGTGGCCAGGGTGAGCAGGTAAAGGTCTTCGGCGGCTTCTCGGAACCATTCGGCGCGCACGGTGGGTACCGGGCCTTCAGTGCCATTGAGAAACAGGAAAGCGCCGCTTTTCTCCTTGTCTTCGGAGCTGGTCCAGGGATTCTGGCGCCAGCTGTTGAAGGCCCAGAGGGCGAAATGGTCGGTTCCGTGCAGGAAGGCTCGAATGCCGCGGAAGCGGAAATAGTCCAGGTACGGAGCCATGTTGCCGCCCGTGCTGCATAAATAGGTCATGAAAGGCTTGTTCTGCTGCTGGTAGAAGGCCAGCTCATCAGGGCCTTCAGCACGCATGGTCAGACGCGGCTCCCAGGGAATCCAGACGTCGACGGCTGGCGCCAGCTTTTCAATGTCGGCGCGGGTGCTCCAGGTCGCAACGGTCACCGTGGTTTGAAAGGCAGGGTCGACCTCGTGGATGATCTTGGCGCCCATCAGCAGATTGTCAATGTCCTTGGTGGCTGGCTCGTCCTGCAAAGGCACCAGGAAACGAGAAAATGGCACGCCGTCAGAACGCAAAGTCCACGCCCAAGTCGAAATCCAAGTGCGGAATTTTTCCTGGACTGCCGGGACGCTGAGGTCATAGTCGTGGCCGTATTTTTTGAGGGTGTCCTGGAAGCGGGCGACGACGCCATAGCCGTAAACCCAGTTGGCGCCCAGCTCAAGGAGGAGTTTTTCCTCGTTCCGGTAGTCTGCTGGCTCGGTGGAGACTGTGCCGTCCTGCTTCAGGGCTCGGTGAGGCCCATCAACGGTTTGCAGGAAGCGGATATGGTAGTCAAGGCAGGTCTGGAAGTATTGCCGGCGCAGGTGCTGGTTGTAGGCGAAGGAATAGCCGTAGGGTCCGAAGGTGTAGGAACCGACTGGCAGCGGGTTGGGGAAGGTCAGGTCGAGGATTTCGGCGTTCAGCTTGATGTCGTGTTTAGGCACATCGGCATTGACCGGCGTCAGGCGGCAGGACCAGGCGTACTTGCCGGGCGGCAGAAGAGTTTTGACCTCGAACCAGAGCATGCGGGTTTCCAGGGGAGGGAGCGCCAGGACGCCGGCCTGGTTGAGGCGAGACAGCGGCGAAAGCACGACTTGGCCAGTCGTGGCCCGCCACGGAATCGCTTCCCGAATAGTCAAAAGCTCGGAAAAACGAGTGACGCCGTCTTCCAGCAGAAATTGCGGCTCGACCCGGAAATAGAGGTTGTCTTCAGAGAAATTGGTAATCAGCACCTGGGCGGCTTCGCTGTCGTTGCGGCCAGCGACGATGTCCAAAGTGGGCAGCGGCGGAGTGTCGCTGTCCGGAAAGGTGTCGCTGTAGACGCGCTGGAAAGGCCTTGGCGCCCAGAGGCGGACAGCGTCAGCCGGCGCCACCGTAGGCTTGGTGCCGCCTGCCAGCTTGGCAGCGAGTTCGGCTGGAGGCAGCACGCTGGCATAGCCCATGGCAGCCACCTCGTCAAACTGATTTTTCGCTTCGCTCCAAGACGTCAATTCCTTGCCGCCAGCGGTCGACCGGCAGAGGTTGATTTTGAAGAAGTCGACGTTGTGCGGGTTGAAGCCTAAAGTTGCGAATGGGATGGCCAGGCTGGCAGTCCAATGGTCGGAGCCGATGGCGGTCTCCGCCTTCCAGTCGCCATTCCAGGAAGCAGCGCCGTTTTTGGAATCATAGCCCACGCATCTGGGGTTGAGAATGATTTTGACGACGTCCGCGTCAGCCTTGGCGCTGCTGGCGATGTTGACTTCGATGGAGTCGTCGTTCCAGACCATGCCGTCTCTCTGGGTGGTGTTGGCGACCAGGTTGCCGATGTCTTGGTCAAAGCAGGTGAACTTGCAGGTGAGGGTCTCTTCAGACAGAGTGACCGTGACCTCGGTAGGCTTGGTCGCTGGCTTGGCTTCGCGCCAATTGCGCAGAGACACGGTCTGCGGCTGCCGCAAGTCAAGCACGTGCGCAGGCGCTTTGGCGGCAGCTAGGGCTTCTGTGCCGGCAGCCTGCTGAAGGCGCTTGCGGAGGGTGTCTTTGGCGGAATGCTGGGCGAGAGAGCCGTAGGCGAGGGTGACGAGGTTGGCATAGAAGGGATGATTGGTCTCCCGGCTGAGGTTGTAGCAGTAGTTGCAGATGATGCGGCCTTTGCCAAGGATGTTCTCAGCCATGACGATCAAGGGCCAGTCCTGGTTCTCCTGGGCGACCGCAACTGGCTTGAAGGTCTTGGCCGGCAATGGTCCAAAATGGCGGATAGCTGTCAAGGTCATGGGCTTCTGGTCCGCGGTCGCCAGCAGAGGGCCGTCATAGCCTGGCGCCGGAATGCCGCGTAGATGCGTCTCCTTGCCTTGGCCAGGGTCGTGATAGAAGTTGAGGCTCGGATAGGGAACCTCGTGTTCTTTGAAAAAGCCAGTCATGACAGCAGGGAACGCAAGGATGATGTCCGACGACAAGAGCCCCCAGAACAGGGTGCCGCCACGCGACCAGAAGGCACTCAGGGATTTGCAGGCGGCAGGATGGCTGAATACAGCCTGGAGGCCGGCAGCCGGGAAAAAGTCGCCGATGACGACGAGGCTTGAGTTGTCAATGCTTTCGCAAAGGCGCAACAGCCATTTTTCCGGGGGCTGCTGCACTTGTTCGGCTGTGAAGGTGCGGATTTGCAGGGGGAAAGAGATCCAAGCCTGTAAGCCAGTGCTGCCAAGGACAGTCAGCTGACCGTCGCCTCTGAGGGCGGCAGTCGAACTCAAAAGAAGGACGGCGCAGAGGGGAAGTGGTAATTTCATTATGATGATGTCAGGTTGGGGAGATGATGACGTCCGTAGCGGACATGGGAGGCGGAAGTTAGCCGGCTGGGCTATCAAAGCCGAGCAGGCGGATTCGTTGCCGGGAATTGAGCATATAGTTTAGAAAGAGTGAAAATAAGGCCGGGAACCATGATTTGCAAGGAGCTGACCTGAAAAAAGACGTTTTGGGCACCTCGGCTGTTCACCAAGGCGTTGGGGACGCCGGACAAGGCGCTTTAGCCAGCAAAGTTGCGGCAATGAATTTGCTTGCCGCGCCAATCGGGATACATTGTTGCAACGGCCTAAAGTCGCGTTGTGACAACTAGGCCGGGAGCTGAGACGAATTTCAGACGCAAAAGCAGGGGAAGAGTCATGGCAGCGCCGGAATCGAAGCAGGCGAAAACCAGCGAGACCTTATTCGACCAGGAAATCACGAGCGCCAGCGGTATCCAGGAAATCTCAAGCGCCGATGATATTAAGCGTTCCGTGGCCGTGGTGGAAGCGTTCTGGGCGCTGGAAAAGGCGCGCCGCCGCCGCCTGGCGCTCAAGTACGGCCTTCCTGCCGTCGTCCTGGTGACGGCCCTGGCCTTGCTGGCGGCATGGCTTTTCAAAGTGTTCCCATTCGCGGAAAAGCCGGTTTGGCTGACGGCGCCGGAAGTCCCGCCCGAAGGCGATCCGACCGCGCTGGTCGAACGGAACGAGGGAAATCCCGAGGCCAAAATCAAAATCGTGGTCACACATCCGGAAGGCAAGAGACTTGACGAAAAAGTCACCCGCATCCTGAATGAGGTCATTGACCTCAAGCCAAGCGAATTCCATATTGCCTATCATATCACGGATAAGCTCCCCATGGAGGAACGGAAAGTCCTCGTGGACTACGAAGGACAATCCATTTCCGTCAATGGCAGGACGAGTTTTACTTTTGGCGACCCGAAACGGCCAGACCGAACCATCGACCTGATGGGATTTTCACCGGTTTTCTTTGCGCCGCAGGACCTGTTGGAGGTCGTCAACTCAGTCTATCAAGAAGTCTATGGGCCGACGGAAAAGCCCTTGCTTGACATGGAGACCCTCGACCTGGCGCCGCCCATGGAGACTGGCGCCGCCACCGAGCGTGAACCCCTGCCGAAAATCGTGATTGAAGGCGGCGAGCAGGGCGACATCATGCTGCGCCTGCCGGAGATCAAGGTGGAAGAGTAATTCGATTCGATGCAGGGAAGGGGGATGACGTATGCAGGGTGAACCGGACAGGGCGGGCAAACGCCTGCTGGAGAGGGGCGTTGATGAGCCTTAGGGAGACGGAACGATTCTTCGGCGGCCTGTCGTCATTGTGCCGCCAATCGGGGCAGGTTGAGAAGGGCTTTGCCTACGAGCCGCGCCCCCAGCAGGTCGCCATGGCCACAGCCGTGGCCGACGCACTGGACCAGGAGGAGAATTTGTGCGTCGAGGCGCCGACCGGGGTCGGGAAGACCTTCGCCTACTTGGTGCCGGCCTATTACCACGCCACCGCCACCGACATGCCGGTGGTGATCAGCACGCACACGATCAACCTCCAGGAACAGATTCTCGGCCATGACGTGCCGTTGCTGAGCCGCCTGCTCGGCGTCGACCTGAAAGCCGTGGTGGCGAAAGGCCGCGGCAATTATCTCTGCCTGCGGCGGTTCGCGCAGCAGAACGACTTTGACCAAGACCTGCTTCCCGGCAGCAGCATCAAGGAGGAGATGAGCATGCTGCAACGCTGGGCGGCGACGACGGAGACCGGAGACCGGGCTGATCTGTCCGAACCGGTGCCGCCAGCGCTGTGGGCAGCCGTGTGCAGCGAAAGCGGCAATTGCCTGGGGCAGAAATGCATCTACTTCCGGCGTTGCTTCGTGACCCAGGCCCGGCAGAAAATCCGCCAAGCCCAAATCGTCGTCGCCAATCATGCTTTTCTGTTCAGCGCCCTGGCCATGCAGGCGCGCGCCCTGATGTTGGGGGTGGAAGCCGCCAACGTGGAGGATGACAGCAGCGGATTGCTGCCGGAATTCTCGGCCCTGGTCTTGGATGAAGGGCATACCCTGGAGGAATGCGCCTCCATGCACCTGGGACAGCGCGCCGACACCTTTGGCTTGCGCCGCGCCCTCAACCGGCTTTACAACGAAGAACGCAAGACTGGGCTGCTCAGTGACGACGAAGCAGCGCCAGCCTGCGTGGCAGTGAAGGACTGCCGTCGCCGAGCAGCCCTGTTTTTCGACCGGCTGCTGTCTTGGCTGGAGCCGCAGAACCAGAATCCGCTGCGCTACACCTGCCCCAATCACATCGACCATTATCTGGGCCCGAACCTGGCCCGTGTCATCAACGAGCTTGGCAAGCTCATCAAGACGGAAGACGACCCCGACCGCAAAGCCGAGTTGAAAGCCGTGCAAGAAGGACTGGCCGAACAGAATACGATCATGGAGACGTTTTTCGCCATGTCTCTGCCAGGGCATGTCTACTGGTTTGAACGCTTTGGCCGCGACCTGGGCGACATCTCGTTCAACGTCGTGCCGGTGGATGTCTCGCCGCTGCTGCAAGACTTGCTGTTCAGCCGGCCGCCGGTGATAGTCGCCAGCGCGACCTTGGCGGTGCGCGGCGAGATGGCCTATTTCCAACGCCGGGTCGGCGCAGTCGGCAGCCGTTCCCTGATTTTGGATTCGCCGTTTGACTATCAGCGCCAGGTCAAGGTCCATATCGCCCAGTCCATGCCCGAACCAAGCGCCATGGAGGCTTTTTGCGAACAGGCGACAACGCACATCCGACGCTTTCTGCGGCAGACGCACGGCCGGGCGTTCGTGCTGTTCACCAGCTATTCCATGATGCATCGCATGGCACTGGACTTGCAGCCGTTTTTCCAGGAGGAGGGCATGACGCTCCTCGAACAAGGAGGAGGACTGCCGCCCAGCAAAATGCTGCAAGAATTCAAGGCCGTGCCAAACGCCGTGATTTTTGGCACCGCGAGCTTCTGGACAGGAGTTGACGTGCCTGGCGACGCCTTGTGCAACGTCATCATCGCCAGGCTGCCTTTCTCTGTGCCTGACCATCCGCTGATAGCAGCGCGCATAGAAAAGACAACTGCCGAGGGCGGCAATGCCTTCTTCGATTACTCGGTCCCAGAAGCAGTACTCAAATTCCGCCAGGGATTCGGACGCCTGATCCGAACCCGCAACGACACCGGTATCGTCGTCATCCTCGACAGCAGGGTGGTGCGAAAACGATATGGCAAGAGTTTCCTGGAATCCATACCCCCCTGCCCAGTCGAGCTGTTTTGACGCTGATAACGCCCCTCCAGGAAGGCGAGGGGAGAGGGTGAGCTTGGACTACGCCGTCCACCATGTCTATAGCAACTATAAATGGGAGGTCGATGACAAGAAAAAAACGAAAAATTAACCGCTTGATTTGCAAGGAAACAGGAATAGATTACATTAGAGCAAGACATTGCGTGATATGTTTTGAGTCGTTATGACTTCATCAACGTAGCCGTCAGGGGAGAGATATGAGAGATACGGTAAAACTTTTGCTCCGGTTGCAGGAGCTTGAGCTGATCAGGGAAGAAGCGAGGATTTTTCACCGGCACGACCAGCAGGACAAGATGGCCCAGCTGGATGACACCTTGCGAAAGCAGAGAGAGCAGGTGGAGGAGCAATGGCTGCGTCGGTTTGACGGACTGCGCCGCTCCGGCATTGCAGTAGTGCACGAATTCGGCGGCATCTGCCAGAATTGCAGGATGTCAATCTCCCTCGGGATGCTGAATCGCATGCGCAAAGGGGAAGCTGAGTGGATTTGCCCAAACTGCGGCCGCTTCCTGCTGCTCAGCGACGAAGGATGAAAATGCCCTGACCGCCAAAAAGACGAAGACGGCTCCTTCAGCCGCAAATTACGGGCCGGAAGACGGTTCGTAGGGTCATGACTGCGCTTGGATGTGAAACGGAAGGTAAGGCTATGGATTTGAAAGTACTGCTGCCGAAAGAACATGTGCTGTTCGGATTGCCTCTAAATATCAGTCGCCGGGAGTTGCTGAGGATGTTGTCCGAACCCCTGGCAAAGGACGGAGCTATCGACGATATCGAGGTTTTTCTGGATGCGGTCGAACGCCGAGAAGCCGAAATGTCAACCCAGATGAACGGCGGAACGGTATTCCCGCACGCTTCCTCCGCTACGGTGCAATGCCTGGCGATCACCGTCGGCATGGCACCAGAGCCAGGCTTTCCCTTTGACCCGGATGCTGACGAAAAGGGCAGGGTCTTTTTCCTGATCGCGATTCCAGCCGCAGCGCCGGCCGCGCATTTGCCTTTGCTGACGCACCTGGCCGGGTTCATCACTGCCAAAGGAAAACTGGAAAAGCTCCTGCAAGCAGACTCAGCCGCCGCCGTGCACAAGATGCTGCTGGCCTGGACTGGGAAATAACCGCGAGCGCCTTCGGCGGGAATCAGGTCTGTCGTAAGTAGTACAGACTTCAGCCTGCCGTAGGTGAGATTGGTCTCATTCGCATATTGCATATTGCTGGCTGTTTATAATAAGTTGCTTTCCAGCCAGCTATGCATGTCTTTTGCGCCGTAGGTGCTTAACCAGGCTGAACCCCAGGCTTTATAGCCTGGGGAAAATGCCCTCCTGCTTGGTGCCCAGTAGGGGCACTACTAGGCGCCTACCAACGCAACCACTGTGTCAAGTCTCTCTTTCTATCAAAAGATTTCGCACATTGTCAATTTAATCGGAGGCGCTAATGACAAGGTTTGCGAGAGCCAAATGGATTTGGGTAGAGAACAACTCTATCCCTGATACTTACGGCGAGTTTTATGATGATTTTATCTGGAATGAAGGCGTTGTAAATTGCCTTCTTTCCTGTGACAGTGACTATACGTTGTTTGTCAATGGTACTTTTGTTGCAAGCAATCAATATGGTGATTACGAATGGTATAAGGTCTACGATACTATCGATATTACCAAGTATTTGCAAAAAGGCAAGAACGCCATTGCCGTGCTTGTGTGGCATTTTGGCATGGATAGCCAGCGCTACTTAAAGGCGGACGCAGGGTTGATTTTTGAAGTGCAGGCAAACGATAAAGTCTTGCTTGCTAGCAGCGAAAATACCCGCGCAAGATATAGCAAGGCATACAAGCATAGTTTGCAGAAATTGATTACGAGTCAGTTAGGTTTTAGTTTTTGCTATGACGCAACTCAAGAAGATGCTTGGACGATTTCTGGCGATGGATTCCATGCTACGGTGACAGTAGATAAAAAATGCACATTCGTTAAGCGTCCAATAAAAAAATTAGAGTTGTTTGAACGAGTACAAGGCACAATTATTCATGCGGAAGATAATCATTATATCATTGATTTAGGGAAGGAAGTGGTGGGGCTGCCAGCACTGAAATTCTCTTCGCCAGTTCAACAAAAAATATTAGTGGCGTGGGGCGAAGACTTGCAAGACGGGCACGTCCGCCGAATCATTCACAACAGGGATTTCAGTTTCGAATATATTGCGAAATCAGGAAGCAACGATTATGTGAATTATATGCTGCGGTTAGGGTGCAGGTATTTGGAAGTCTATACGGAAAAGCCTATTGACCATATTGACATGAGCATCATCCCGCAGGTATATCCTGTCAAGGAAAGGCAAGTGAAGCTTGCTAATGCCTTAGACCAAAAGATTTACGACATTAGTGTGTACACCTTGAAAATGTGCATGATGGAACATTACGTGGATACGCCTTGGCGTGAACAATGCCTGTATGTGTACGATTCGAGGAATCAAGTCCTCTTTGGGTACCAGGCATTTGAAGATGGAAATGCCCAGTATGTAAGAGCAAACTTAAAACTCATCAGCCAAGATAGACGCGAAGATGGCTTGCTGTCAATATGCTATCCTTGCGGCGTAGATTTAACCATACCTTCGTTTACGTTATACTATTTCATGCAAGTCAATGAATATTTGCAATATACAGGCGATATGACACTGGCGCAGGAAGTGTACGACAAGCTGATCTCTATTTTGAATGTATTTATTGGTAATCGTAAAAATGGGCTGGTGTTGAGATTTGAAGGCGATAATTACTGGAATTTCTATGATTGGTCACCGCATTTGAGCGGCACTCTGCGCCAGAAAGAAGAGGCAATTCCCGATTTAATGGTCAATCTTTTATTCGTTTTTGCACTTAAAAACTTGCAGGAAATAGATGAGAAATCAGGGAAAAAGTTTTCGTATGAAGACTTGCTGCAGGAAAGTAAAAGACGGATTAAAGAAACTTTTTATTGTCCGGAAACTGGTTTATATTCGATGACCGAGGGCGGGGACGAATACACTGTTTTAGGCAATTCCTTGGCAATCCTCGCTGGATTGACGTCAAAAAAGGAAAGCGAAATTATTTGCGAAAAGATGGTCAACGGCGAATTATGCGACTGCTCGTTGAGCATGAAAATTTTCAAATACGACGCTTTGCTGGCAACCGATAAAGCTAAATGGCAAGAATGGATTTTAGGTGAAATCCGCCGGGAATATGGCAAGATGTTGGATGCGGGCAGCACCACGGTTTGGGAAACGGCAGACGGCGCTGTCGCGTTCGGAAACGCCGGCAGCCTCTGCCATGGTTGGAGCGCGGTGCCGATTTACTTTTATTGCCGGGAAAAGTTTAGATAGGTTCGATAACGTCATGACGCCAAAAGCGCCAAGGAACGCGCCATGATTCTTTCCTTTTTCGTAATGCGTCAGTCTTCTGTAGTGCCTTTACAAGGCACCAGTTTTGGGGCACGTCTATCCCCAGGCTGAAGCCTGGGTTAAGCATGGTCAAGTGCCTGCGGCGCAAAGTAATATGACGTTAATCACAATGCCCCTGCGCAGTCTCCCCGCGCATGGGGTTCCGTCTGCACGACTCAACTGTCCGACGCCACATCGTCGTCCAAGCCCAGCTCCCGCAGCGTCGCCTTGGTTTCTTCGATTTGATGCGGCGACAATCCGCCCTCCGGGGTGACCTTGAACTTCACGGTCAGCTTGAGGACACTGTTAGTGGCGAACTTCGCCAGTACCTTGGTGTAGAAGTTCATCCATTTTTGAGGCGGAACCGAGCCTGTCCACTCCATCGTCCTTGCTTCGGGCTTTGGCTTTGGCAACGGAGGGGAAGCAGGCACACCGTCCTTGGAGATCAGCACCATTGCGCGGGCATTCAGCCCACCAGCGGTTGCTTCGACGACAAACCGGCCCTCGTTCTGCCCCGCCCGGAATGCGCCATTCGCGTCAATCACACCACCTTGAGCTGACCACGTTAGCTCAGCAACGGCGATAGGCCGTCCATGTTGGTCAACGCCTCTGGCCACAAAGCTGGCACAACCGCCAGGGCGTAGCTGAACATCCGCTGGCGAGACTGACAAGGCCGTGAGTTTTGGTGGCACGACGTGCTTCTTGGCCTCCTCGGCAGTGAGGAGCACTACATCCTCAGAGATTTCGACCTCCATGACGGACATTTCCCGGTCGAACAACAGGGGGTCGTAGTGTCCATCTGGTCGTTTTCCCGCGTAGGCGATAATCCCCTCGCTGACGCCCTTTGCGATGGTTTCTTTAACCCCATCGGCACTCAGCAGGCGGGGGAACTCGGGAGAAGCGTAGAACGCATCACGGACTGCCTTTGTAGTCCACTCGGGGAACCCTGGCCATTTCCGGACCAGGAAGTTAGGGCTGATATTCTTCTCGATATCGCCATCTTCGCGCAGGCGCTTGAGGATTACTTCGGTGAGGGTGGTTGCTTGGCTTGAGTTGACCAGTCCAAGGTCAATCTTACGCATCTGATTGTCTTTGCCGAGCAGCAGCAGGAACTTGTAGCTGCGCCAGACAGCTTCCTTGAGGTCCCGTCTCGACCGCCTGACTTGCTCGTCCAGTTGCCGTTTCTGGTTATCTTCGATGTGGAGATCGTCCTTCTCATCATCAATAGCTTCCCAAGCCAGCGCTTTGCGCGCCTCATCGCGCAGCATCTGCGCTGACTCTGCCACGCACCAGATGATGGCGCTTTTGAACGTGCGCCCCGACTTGCCGCACTCCCAAGTCATGCTTCTTGCCAGCGCCTTGGTCTCTGGTTCGTCAACCATCGAGTGTTCGGGACCTAACACGGCCAAGGTGAGCGCCGGTCGGTCAGGGATCGCGTTGCTTCCTTCTGGGAAGAAGATGCGGTCGACGCCTTCTCCTGCGATGAACACCTTTTGGATTTCGGAGCGCACGCGCTCTGAAATGGCCTTTTCCGAGATGCTCGCACGGCGGTCTGAGTAGCGTTTGATTAGGTTCTCGGTAGCGCTGAACCGATAGCGATTGCGCTCGACCGAGAGGTAGTAGCATTCCTGGCTGAGCGTCTCCAGCACTGTTTCGATGTGACCGATGTCCAGCTCAGGTTCACCGACTGCCAGGCGAATCTCCGGGATGGTTGCTTCCGCCCGCATCTGGCCGCCGTTGGATTCGAAGAACACCGTCGTCGCCACTTTTTGGTGTAGACGCGCCTTTTTGATATCCTCGGTCGCTTCGCGGTCCAGGCGCGTGGCATGCGAGTCGTGTTTGCCACAGATGTCCGTCGTCACGGCCCCTTCCAGCTTGGCATCGCCGAGCTGCTCGAAAGTAGCGGTGCGGAAGAAGGGGTCTTCCAAGGGGGCAGTTCCCAAACCGATCATGGGATCGCGATGTGCGCCCTTAAAGCCTTCGTTGTAGGCCTTGGACACCCAGAGCGCCAACAGGCGCAAAATACCGCGCGTCTGCTGGAAACGCGGAAGCTGCTGCCATTTGCGTTCAAAGACCGACAGCACTACCGGATGGAACGGATAGGTGGCGCGGAAGGTGTCGCGCGCATTGTCCACCGGGAACCACCCTGGAATCTGGGTGCGGTGTTCTACTGCCCAGTCAGCAAAGGCGGCCACGGTCTTTTCGGCGTCCTTGGTGAACCCGTCCCATTCGAAGAGACGACGGCGGATGATCTCGGCAGTTTCGGTTTCGGCTGACATGATGACCGCCTTGCCAAGGCGGTCGAGGACCTTCTTGAACCTGTCATAGTCCGCCTGATCCTCGGCATTCAGCTCAAGTTCGCTGGCCGGGATGGACGCCACCAGCACCATCCGGTCTTGGGCGCGTGCCTCCTCGGAGAGGTTCTGCAGGAAGTTGTAGAGTTGACTTGCCAAGCCGCTTTTGCGGTTGCGGCTCACGTAATTCATCAACTCGTCCATCAGGATAAGGCATGGCTTTGTCTTGGGCAGGAAGGCGCGGATCACCTCGCCGGACGGTGCGATGAGTTTCGCGTCATGCTCGGCCACGACGCGAAAGCCTTCCTCGCCGCTGATCTGCCAGGCCAGCTCGCCCCAGGGCGTTTTGCGCAGCGGCGTACCGTCAGTTCCCCCACGGCCTGTAATCGAATCAAACTCGGTGCCCACAAAGACGCCAACGGCGGTTTGGGGTACATCCGGGACTCCGGCCAAGTCCAGGATGGCCTTGACCCCGGTCCAGTTCCGCGCTTGCTCGCCGCCTGTGGCCAGGTGATACAGCAACGTCAGCGTATGCGTCTTGCCACCGCCGAATTGCGTCGTCATATTGAAGACCGCCGATGTTTCCGTCCTGATGCCCGACAGCCGCCGCACTGTCTCCGACGCCACTGCCAGCAAGCTCTTGGTCAGATAGGTCTTGCTGAAGAAGCGCGCCGGGTCCTGGTAGTCAGGATTGGCTCGACCGTCGCGCACCTGATCCAAATGCACGGCAAATTCGGAAGCGTCAAGCGGTTTCCCCTCCCGCAGGTCTTCTCGAGGATAGACGACTTTGTACCAAGGTTGCAAGGACGCCATAATCTGTTTTCTCCTATAATCCTACAAGCGCATCACGGATGCGTTCAAATTCTTTGCATGCTTTCGACAGCGAGTCTGGCGGGTCTTTCAATGCTTCCCGTTGTTTACATTTTTCGGCAAGCATATCAATGAGAGGATGGGCCTCCGATTCCCGATTCCGGAAGCGCAAACTGTTCTTATAGGACTCATCTTCACTGGCGTTGCCATCTTGCAGATATGCCAACCAAGTGTCCATGGACCATTTGGGAATCACACAGCAAATGCGTTCATCGTCGGCGACCTTTGGCATTCCTGCATCTTCCAAGGCTTTTTCCAGTTCTCCCTTCCGCTCTTCGACAGTCTTGTTGTCGGCATCTATAACCACAATCAGAATTGTGATGGCGCGGTGGCTACGGCTGCGAACAGCCTCTAGCTGCTTTGGGAAGTCCGCAATGACGTTAGCAGCTCCCGACCCCTGCCCCTGTTGATATTCCTCACGTATGGCGTGGTTCGAAACTCCCCATTTTTTCAAAAATCGTTTTACAAAGACATAGTGCAGTTTATCTTCACATAGAACGATGATTTGTGATGCACGGTTACTCATTTTCCCACCCCCTTGCGACCGTCTCAGCAGGTGATAATCCCGGCGTCTGGGGCAACCTGTCCTTACATTCCACGGGGCCGTTCTCCTTGCGGGTAAACCACCGTTCATTCCCTCGCGCCATCAGGTTGATGATCTCCGGATGGTGGGAAATAATGACAACTTGGCGCTCCATATCGTCGCAGACATCATGGACTTCGTTAATCCATGGCTGAATCTCACGCAGCGCTACGAAGTTGTTTGGCTCGTCAATGAACAGAGTCGTGAAGATACCCTTTTTTAACGCTGCCAGCAAGGTATAGAGCAGGATCAGTTGCCGCTGGCCATCAGACAGTTCTTGAAAATCAAACACGTAGTCCTTGTTCCCGATACGCAAGGTAGCCTTCAGCATGCGGGAGTCGCCGGCATCACGTAGGCTCAATTCGTCAAATCCCGGGATAACGGGCGTTAGCAATTGCCGTGCGTCGTACCCAATGCCTGGAGATTCCTGCAGAATGTACCGATACCATTCGCTGAAGTTTTCGCAATAGCGGTTCAAATCGGGTGATTCATTCCTTGCGGAACTCGTCATCATCTTGGAAATAGGAATGGGCTGAACGATCAGCCATTTGCGTACCTCCTCACGAAAACGGATCAGCGGCCGATTATCGTCGCGCTCGGCAATGGTCGGAATCACGGAGCGGCTCCAGTCGGCGGTGAAATGTGTTCCCTCCTCCACCTTCCCAGAGTTGTTGTTAATGCGATACAGATGGGCTTCTGAACCGTCGAAATGGTAAAAGGTACTGCCTTTCCATATTAGTTTTTCTTCCTGTATCCGACAGCGTTCTTCCCCTTTCATATGCTCAATCGCCAACTCATACTCATAGTCCTCGCCGCCGATTTCCAATTCGACGCGGAAGGTCTGCACCAACCGCATATCCCAGACAGTCAGCGAATTGCGCTTGAATATATCGGCTACATTCTCCGCAGCCAAGACACGTTGCAAGTTGCGTAGCACATCAAGCACCGAAGTTTTGCCGCTGCCGTTGCTTCCCAGCCAAAGCTGGTAGTTGGTTAAGGTGACGCTAAAATTTTGCATGCACCGGAAGTTGTCGATATACAATTTCTTGAGCATCTGCTTGTCTCCTTTAATTAGAATCCCAGTCCTTTCTTCCTAGCCAGGATGCCATCAACCCAGCGCTTTTCGTCGCTGGCGGTCGGATAAAGAGCTGAGAGCGACTGCGCAAGCGTCCAAAAGCGACCGTCGCGACCAACGCCCTCCTCGACTAAGAAACGGCGCATG
>Ga0209723_1001838_pt1 | contig 30849 bp, 30 predicted proteins | sample BiotimSIPDNA_2_FD_185750 | JGI IMG/M metagenome (GOLD analysis project Ga0209723, IMG submission 185750) | Anaerobic biogas reactor microbial communites from Washington, USA - Biogas_R2 time_0 SIP DNA (SPAdes) (version 2) | ecosystem: Engineered > Bioreactor > Anaerobic > Unclassified | place...
CTGCAATCGGAAATAGAGGCGGCATTTTCAGAGCTGATTCACACCCGTTGGAGTGTAGTGGAACCGTCGTGGAATCCTGCCATTGACGTCTACGAAACAGATGAGGCTTTCCTCATAGAGGCCGACCTTCCCGGAATCGACTCTTCGCATGTCCAGATGCAGCCACAGGAGCGTTCAGTCACAATCTGCGGCACAAGGAAAGTGCTTCAGTCCTTTAACAAGGGACGAACTCTGGTGACAGAGCGGGCAAAGGGGTGTTTCCGACGCAAAATTGATCTTCCGGGCCCCGTTGACACCAGGAAGGCAAAGGCCAGGTTTATAGATGGAGTCTACGAAATAATTCTTCCCAAAAAAAGCTTATAAAACCGCAAGCCGGGAGACAAAATGACAGATTTTCAGAAGAGATTTGAGCTCAGTCCGCAAGATGCTGAACCACCAATAGACTTCAGCAGGCTCGATTTTTCCACCACAAATGAAATAGAACCGCTCGATGAAATAGTCGGTCAGCCAAGGGCAGTCAGGGCACTGGAACTTGGCCTTGGAATAAATGAGAACGGCTATAACATTTACATGTCAGGCATGAGCGGCATGGGTAAGAAGGCTCTTGTGAAAAAAATGCTCACAGATAAAGCCGAAGGGAACCCTGTTCCTCCTGATCTTATCTATGTCAATAACTTCCAGCAGGAAGACAGACCCCTGGCTGTTTTCCTCGACCCCGGGAGAGGAAAAGAGCTTAAAAAAGAGATGGACGTTCTTGTCTCAAGACTCAAAGAGGATGTCCCCAGAGCTTTTCGTCAGGAAGACTTCAGCAAAGAAAAACAACGTCTCACAGAACAGTACGAAAACATGGGCAAAGAGGCATTTGAGAAACTGGACCACATGGCAGCCAAAAAAAATCTCTTTTTGCAGGAAACCCCCGACGGGCGGGTAATCTTGATTCCCAAGAAAGGGAACCGTCCGATGAATGCCGAGGAATTTGAAACCCTCTCGCCCCTGGAGAAAGAGATCCTCACCAATGATCAGCAGGAAATCGGAAGGATGGTTACTGAAGTAATAAATCAACAGAAAGAGATAGGTCAGAAGCTCCGTGATGAAGTACGCAAAATCGAGCAGGACTTCGCATCGCGGCTGATCGGACCGGCAATCGATGATATCAAGAATAAATTTTCCAATGAAAAACTGCATAAATGGCTCAATACAATAAAAGAGCACATGATTGAGAACCTCAACAGATTCAGGGAAAAAGAACCCGCCAGTCAACAGCAGATGCTTGCATCCATTATCGGGGCAGTTCCTCCTGAAGATTCCTTCATCGACTACTCTGTAAATGTCATTGTTGACAATAGCGATCTTAAGGGGGCACCGGTGGTAATCGAAGAATCCCCCAACTACAAAAACCTGTTTGGAACAATTACAGGAACGTTTGACCGGACAGGACGGCTCTTTACAAATTTCCAGCAGATAAAGTCTGGAAGCATCCTTAAAGCCAACGGGGGTTATCTTGTGTTTAACCTCATGGAGGCACTCACAGAACCCCTTGTCTGGAAAGAGCTCAAAAGGACCCTGAAAAGCAGCGAACTGGAATACCACATGTACGACCCCTTCGGTGTCTTCGCCACTTCTTCCCTGAGACCTGAGCCTGTCGATATCACAGTAAAGCTGGTAGTGGTGGGAAACCCTCTCATTTATCATCTTCTACAGCTTTACGATGAAGATTTCCCGGAGTTGTTTAAAGTAAAGGCCGACTTTGCCCCCGAACTCGATCAGATTAAAAACCCGGAGCTTCTGATGGCCCGTTTTGTTCAGGCACAGAGTAAAAAGCACGGCACACTTCCTTTTGATGCCCAGGCAGTTGCAGAGCTGGTAAAGATCGGCTCGAGGATGGCCGGGGAAAAGGGGAAAATCACTTCTGAACTGAGCCGTATGGCCGATATTGTTAAAGAGTCAAATTTCTGGGCCAATAAAGACAGCGCGGCCATTGTGAACGTGGATCATGTGAGAAAGGCAGTAGAGGAGAAAATCTACCGCTCAAACCTTATCGCTGAGCGAATGCGGGAATATATCGCAAACGGAACTCTTCTCATTAATATTGAAGGATCCGCGATCGGACAGATAAACGGGCTCGGTGTCATTCAGCTTGGCGACTACTCTTTTGGCAGACCCTCCAGGATCACAGCCAGTGTGGGAGTCGGGGCCGCTGGAATAATCAATATCGAGCGGGAGAGCCATCTAAGCGGAAGCAGTTTTGATAAAGCGATGCTGATTCTAGAGGGTTATATGCGCAATAAATATGCAGGGAAGCATCCGCTTTCTCTTTCTGCAAGCATCGCCATGGAGCAGAGCTACGGCATGATCGAAGGCGACAGTGCGACCGTTGCGGAACTGGTGTGCCTCCTTAGCGCCTTCGCAGGGATCCCGCTGCGGCAGGACATCGCAATTACCGGATCTGTCAATCAGTGGGGTGAGGTACAGGCTGTAGGCGGTGTCACTCAAAAGGTAGAAGGGTTTTATGAGGTTTGCAAACAGATAGGACTTACAGGAAACCAGGGTGTCTGTATCCCTGCATCCAATGTAAGAAATCTTGTGCTGAGACGGGAACTGATCGATGCAATGCACAACGGCATGTTCCATATCTGGGCCGTAAAGGATGTGGATGAGGCAATTGAGCTTTTAAGCAGTACTGCGGCCGGGAATTTAAATGAACAGGATACATTCCACTGGCGGGTTGATCGGAGACTTTTGGAGATGCTTGAAATAGTCAAGCAGCAGAAGGCTTTCCCGATTGAAAGAGATTACCCGGCCTGGAATCCAGGGGCCCGGGAGTCACGCGATCCGCGGCCAAAGTTCCCGGGAGAAGATAAAAATTAAAGATCGTCCAGAGGTTCAGCGTTCAACGATCGTCCTTCCGCTCACCCTTAGCTTTTTGCCGAAGGGTGAGTCTCTCCGCGTTCAGTATTTGTCAAGAATGAGCCTCCCGCCGTTTAACATTTAACATTCAACATGGCATGTTGGTGGCCTGTTTTCTCACCGATTGTCTTTTACGCATGGATACGCTCAGACTCATTATTGTTTTCAATTAATACTTCTGTTATTATTCAAGATGAGAGTTTAAAACGCAAAGGCGCAAAGGGCGCAAAGGGGGAAACGCTTCGCGTTTATAAGAATCCCAGTTTCATGCGGTAGTGATTATTATAATCCCTGTTCCCATCCTGTAAACGCGGAGCGTTTATACTTTGCGTCCTATTTCCTATTTTATTTTTATTCTCTGCGAACTTTGCGCACTCTGCGTTTAAATTCCGATCTTATTTCCGGTTTTTATTCTTTTAAACCATTTACTATCCGTTCAACTCCATCTTTCAGTATTGCAACATAAAAATTAATAATCAATCCCAATTTCTTCTTACTTAACCGTAAATATGATAGTAATTTCTGACTATCAATTGCTGTTACGAATTCTTTTGCCTTTAAATCTACGATTACCTTTTCTTCAACCAATAAATCCAATCTTAAATCTGTTCCAAGTTTAATGTCCTTATAATGTATCGGAACCGGTTGTTGTCTTAAAAATCTGATCCCTCTCAGGTGAAGTTCATGGTATAACACTTCTTCGTAAATTGATTCTAATAAACCGGGGCCTAAAATTCTATGGACTTCAATTGCTGCTCCTATAATTATTCTTGATATTTCATTCTCATCCATAAATTTTGTATTCCATTTTATATTTATTCCCCTCCGCGCTCACGATGAGCCGCTCCCAACCGCCGGGATAATGGGCACCAAAATTCAGCATTCAGCATTCAAAATTCAGCATTCAACATTCGGGGCATATTCTTTGCTTCTCAAAAGAAAAGTAGGCATTCACCCTTTGCAAAGGCAGAGAAATGGCAGAAAACCGCACAGTACAGAACAAGCAGCCGGAGATGAATTTTTCTTTCTGGAGATTTCTGATATGGGGAACGATTCTGACAATTCTGTTTTCATACATTTTCGGTTCCTTTTCTGTAAAGGATCGTGTAGTTATTCCCTACTCAGTTTTTAAAGAGCAGGTCAGGGATGGAAATATCGGGGAGGTAATGTTCAAGGGTAATGAAATCCTTGGAAATTTCAAGGGAAAGTACACTGGTGCCGATTCGGTATCGTATGGGTATTTCAATACCGTGATGCCGGTTATAAATGATGAGGGTTTAATTTCGCTGCTTGAGGATAAAGGGGTTGTAATCCGGGCAGAGCTTTCGGATGGGTCAAGCTGGTGGATGAGTCTTCTGGTACTTCTTTTTCCCTGGCTTTTTCTTATCGGCTATTTTATCTATGCGGGCAGGAGGTTATCCAGTCAGATGAAGGGGATGCCCGGGACAAACATTTTCGGAATCGGCAAATCAAGGGCAAAGCGATTCCGCAAAGAGATGTCGGCTGTGAAATACAATGATGTCGCCGGTCTGACAAATGCAAAAACCGACCTTCAGGAAATAGTCGAATACCTGAAGGATCCACGTAAATTCACCTCGCTTGGAGCCACAATTCCAAAGGGTGTGCTTCTGATGGGTCCCCCCGGAACCGGCAAGACACTTCTGGCCAGGGCAACCGCCGGAGAGGCGGGGGTACCGTTTTTCAGCACCAGCGGTTCAGAATTCATCGAGATGTTTGTTGGAGTCGGAGCTTCACGGGTGAGAGATATGTTTGAGAATGCGAAAAAAGAACATCCGGCAATAATCTTTATTGATGAGCTGGATTCGGTGGGACGTGTGCGTGGAGCCGGCCTGGGTGGCAGTCATGATGAACGGGAGCAGACACTGAATCAGATTCTCACGGAAATGGATGGTTTTGAGCCTTATGAATCTGTGGTTGTGATAGCTGCTACAAACCGGCCTGATGTCCTTGATCCGGCCCTAACCAGGCCGGGACGTTTTGACCGACAGATTACCCTTGATCTGCCTCAGAAAAGTGCCAGGATAGAGATCCTAAAAATACATGCCCAGAATGTGCCTCTTGACAATTCTGTCAAGCTTGAGAACATCGCCGCCCGTACTGTAGGATTCTCTGGTGCCGACCTTAGAAACCTTGTCAATGAGGCAGCACTGCTTGCAGGGCGTAAGGGAAAGAAAGTCGTTGATTTTAAAGATTTCGAAGAGGCCCAGGACAAAATCCTTCTTGGTGCAGAGCGGGAGGATAAGCTGGGAGATCGCGACAGACAGATTGTCGCATACCATGAAGCAGGCCATGCACTGATGGCTAAGCTTCTGCCTGAAACTGACCCGCTGCAGAAAGTAACAATAATAGCCAGAGGACGTGCCCTGGGGGCTACGGAGCAGATCCCCGATGCCGACCGTTCCAATTTCAGTCGCAATTACCTTCTTGCCCGTATCGCCGTCGCACTTGGAGGAAGAGCATCGGAGAAACTTGTTTATAATGAATTGACAAACGGCGCCGCTGAAGATCTCAAGCAGGTAACGCAGATAGCCCGTAAGATGGTATGTCAATGGGGAATGAGTGAAAAACTGGGTCCGGCAACTTTCAATCAGGGAGAAGAGCATCCGTTTCTTGGAAAAGAGCTCTCTCAACCACGCGATTTCAGTGAATACACTGCAAGAATCATTGACGAGGAAGTCCAGCGAATCATTCTGGAGCAGGAGAGCCGCGCCCTGGAGATCCTTGCCCGGAATCGTGGCAAACTGGATCTCCTCGCCTCTTCTTTAATGGAACATGAAACGCTGGAGAACAGAGACATTGACATCATTATCTCAGCTGATCCGGATATCACTGCTATACAGGGGAAAAAGGCTGCCTGAGATCAGTGGCTGGCAGGTGGAAAAAATCTTCCAATTTTACGAAACAGAGACTTGTCCCCTTTAAGGACTATTTCCCCTGCCATCAGGGCCTTTAACGGGTCCGTTTCCCTGTGAACTATCTGCGTCCAGACTTCACTGGAACAGGATATTGACAAATCAGGTGATCGGTGTTCCAGACCGGCGATGCAGTTCCCCCTGTCGATCTGAAGATAAGACATCATCTTTTTATCAGGAAAGATGAACTGAATCGCGCACCTTACATCCTTTGTTGCGACAGGATCGATACTCAACGCCATCTCGCTCATCATTATCCGTATATCATCTCTGGTCTTTTTCCTGATCTCTTCCAGATCTCCACCGTGGGAGGCATATTCCCAGTAGATGTTGGAATATTCCGCAAAAGTCTTGAGATCAGGTGCAAGCGGCAGGCAGATATCATGCATAATTTCTTCACTTATCTTGCCATCTGATGCAAATGACCTTCCGGCCTTGATAAGCGCAGTCTCGATGATCTTTATAGTTTTAGGTTTAGTATCAGTAAACTGCATAAAAAATGATTCCGGACGTATCATTGCTCCGCAGAACTCAATGCCAAATCCTTCCGCATAAAGTCTCAGTGATTCCACTGCGCCTCTGTAGTGACCGGGGTCCTTCAAACCTCCGACTATCAGGGCCGACATTTTCTCAGGTCCTCTCTGCGGGTACCTGAGATTGTTATGGTCTTTTCCTGTGGTGCTGAGTTTTATCCCGGGGGCAAGGAGCGGGAGAGTACGTTCCATGAAAACTTTAAGGCTGTTGCTGAGAGAATAAGCATAAAGGGGCGATGTCATGACCAGGCGATTACAGTCGAGAAACTTGTGAAGAAGCTGGTACCCGTCATCTTTCTGTCGGCATTTTCCAGGTGTTGCGGTCCAGCAGTTAAAACATCCTCTGCAGCTCCCCAGATTAATCGCGGTAAGATCAATAATCTCAGGTTCGATACCAGTATCCCTTATACCTCTGACAAACAGCTCTACACAATATTCTGTAAATCCGCTTTTTCTCGGGTTTGATTTCAGAATTAATATTTTCAATTAGAGATTTTCCTTTAATGCAAGAGTCATTGTTCCCTTTGCAATAAGGTTTCTTCCTACAGATGCTTCTACTGTATACGAAATCAATGATCCGAAAGCCCGGTCCGTGCAGGCAGTCATCCGAAGTGTTTCTCCGGGGGTGGCCGGGTGAGTGAATTTCATGTTTGCAGCTGCAAGAAAAAAGATCTCGGGCTGGGATGATATCTCGCCGCCTTTTTCAACCTTCGAAAGTCCCCAAAGCAGACCTGCAGTCTGCGCCAGGGCATCAGTGACAAGCACTCCGGGCATTATCGGCAACCCGGGGAAGTGACCGGCAAAATGAGGCTCTTCAGGTCGAAGTTCTCTTTCTGTAATAATAGTCTGATCCGGTATCAGTTTAACCACTCTGTCCACAAAGAGAAATGGTGGTCTGTGCGGAAGGATTTTCATTATAGATTCAAGAGTGTACTTCTCTGACGGCATCATTGAGCCTCCTCTCTGTTTATTTGGTCAGGATCCCATACAGTACCCTTATCGAGTATACGAATCTCCTCCATCATCCTTTTTCTGACTCTGTCAGCGAAATGGGAGGCCCGTTCATCTTTTTCCGGAACCATCGGGGGCAGATCCCTGATTGTAAAGTTCATCCTGAACGGAGGCACCAGGCTTCCGGGGATCTTTGCCATAAAAGGGCACTCACTGTGGACAACCACAGGGATAACAGGGTATCCGGTTTCGATGGAAAGCCGGAAAGCAAGATCCTTGAAGGACATGAGGCGCGCGGAGCGGGAACGTGTCCCTTCCGGGAAAATCAGGATACTTGAACCGGACCTGAACATTTCTTTACATTTGTTTATAGCAGTCGCCATCGTCGCTACTGAATCTGAGCTTACACTGACATAATCGAGATGTTTGACAAAAGAGGAAAACACCGGAAGACGGGCATAACTGGTCTTAATGACCACACCGGTTTTTTTCAGAAATGGAATGATTATGGGGCCATCAAGACGGCTGCGGTGGTTTGCCACAAAGATCTTTGGCAAGTCGTCCTTGATTCCTTCAAACGAGGGCTTTTCCGCGATTTTGTAAATATGGAGACAGGGTAGAAATATTCTGGTGAGAAAAAAAAGGAAAGATCTGTTTACAGTTCTTGCGGCCTTGTACATGAGTTCGGGACTGAATGAGAGCAGCAGAAGAAACGGTGAAAAGAGCATGTACAAACCGTATGACAGGAAATAAACAGAATAGCCAATGCCGCATAAGAGAATTCTGTGCAATGCTTTTTTTGTTTTATAACTGGAATTCATCTGCAAATCAGTTAGAATGGGGAAACTATTTCCCTTAAATAGGGAAGATTAGAATCTTTTTTAGAAATCACCGGTTCAGAAACCGGCCAGTTTACCCCGATGTCGCTGTCATCCCACCGGATACCCCTGTCATGGGCCGCAGAGTATGGATTGTCAACTTTATACTGAAATTCGGTATCCGGAACAAGCGTGCAGAACCCGTGTGCAAAACCCCTTGGAATAAACATCATCATGAAGTTTTCCTCTGTCAGTTCAAAACCTGTCCACTTGCCGAATGTCGGGGAGTTTTTTCTTAAGTCAACCACCACATCGTAAACAGCGCCTTTTGTAACCCTGACAAGCTTGGCCTGACTGAAAGGGGGGTCCTGAAAATGAAGTCCCCTTACCACTCCCACGCTCATCGATTTTGAATGATTGTCCTGTACGAAACAGGCGTCAATGCCGGCATCAGCGAATTTTTCCTTTGCATAGAATTCCATGAAGAATCCTCTGTTATCCTTGAAAACTGCTGGCTTTATGAGGTAAAGCCCTTCGAAATCTGTTTTTATGAATTCCATCTCACTCCTGTGTAATTACTTTTTGAAAAAAATGGTTGTTACACTACTCTACTCTGAAGATCACGGGTATTGACTACAAGGCCTTGTAGATATTTTCCGTAGCTGTTCTTCTCCATGGGCTTTGCCAGTTCCAGAAGATCTTCTGCGCTTATATAACCCAGTCTGTAAGCTATCTCTTCAGGACTGGAAACTTTCAAACCCTGCCTCGATTGAATCATCTCTACAAACAGTGCTGCCTGGAGCATCGACTCGTGTGTACCGGTATCAAGCCAGGCGATTCCACGCCCGAGTGTAAGGACCTGAAGTTCACCGAGCTGAAGATAAGCCCGGTTCAGGTCCGTAATTTCCAGTTCACCACGGGGAGATGGTTTGATTGAAGAGGCCAACTGCGGCGCACGTGAATCATAAAAGTAGAGACCCGTTACGGCCAGGTTTGATCTGGGGACAGGGGGTTTTTCAACCAGTCCGGTGACTTTACCTGCCTTATCTATCTCAACAACTCCGTACCTTTGGGGATCGTTTACCTGATAGGCAAAAATTGTCGCTCCGGATGGCTGTGATACCGCCTGTTTAAGACTGGAAACTAATCCATGACCCCAGAATATATTGTCCCCCAGAATCAACGCTACCCTATCCTCACCAATGAATTCTTTTCCGATTATTAATGCCTGAGCCAGGCCTTCAGGCCGTTGCTGCTGAGCATACTGAAGTGATATTCCCCATTTTGATCCGTCGCCCAGAAGTTTCTTAAAACTCGAGGCATCTTCCGGTGTGGTGATAACCAGAATGTCCCTGATGCCCGCAAGCATCAGAATAGATAAAGGATAGTAGATCATTGGCTTGTCATAGACAGGCATCAACTGTTTACTTACCGATATGGTGACCGGATACAACCTTGTTCCTGAGCCGCCGGCCAGAATGATTCCTTTAACCACTATTCCCCCTTTTTATTCCAGAATTTCAAATATACTTTATTATTATCCTAAAAGTCGCAGTTGGGGAGAACAAAAAATCCTAAGATGTTGAGACGATAAGGCTTGAAGGCGTTGCAGGTCTTATCGACAAGGTGATAAGATCAAGACGTTTGAAAGCCTTAACGCTCAACAGAAAACGATTTTTTGCCTCATCCAGCTGCGATTTTTAGGATTATGTGCATTGGGGGGACTAGTGATAGATTCTGAACTTTCTAAAGCTGTACGACAATTTCTGGACTATGTAGAAAAGGAGAGAGGTTTTTCCGGGCATACTGTTGAAGCCTATAAGCGCGATCTTATGCAGTTTGAGCAATTCCTGACAGAAAAACGCATTTCTTTGAGTATCGATGGTGCGATGCGCAAGCAGAATATAAGGGCATTTATGTTCCAGTTGAGCAACAACGGCCAGCGCCCAAGATCTGTAGCCAGAAAAGTCGCGGCCCTGAAAAGTTTTTCGAAATTCTGCGTACGCAAAGGGCTTTTAGAGACAAATCCCTCAAAAGTGGTAGCCACACCGAAACTCGACAAACCTCTGCCGGTTTTCCTTACACAGAAACAGGCAGAAGAGATAAAACCACCTGTAGAGAATAAATTCGAAGATCTGCGTAATTTTGCGGTAATGGAGTTTTTTTACGGGAGCGGAATACGTCTTTCTGAACTTCATGGCCTGAATTTCGATTCAGTTGATTTGCGCCGGGAAACAGTGAGGGTACTGGGAAAGGGGAAAAAGGAGCGTATAGTCCCCCTGACCTCTTCTGCGGTGGAAGCTCTTAACAAATACAAGCCATTTTATCCGGGGCAAACCACCCCCGGCAGCGCAATATTTGTGAATAAAGAGGGTAATCGCTTATCACGCCGTCAAATAGAGAGGATTGTAGGGAAAGAGCTCACGGGTGTGAGCATGCAGAAAAAACGCAGTCCACATGTCCTGCGCCACTCTTTTGCCACCCACCTGATGGATTCAGGGGCGGATATACGTGCTGTTAAAGAGCTCCTGGGACACTCGTCACTGAATACGACTCAGATCTATACTCATATCTCCAGAGAACATCTCCTGCGCGTCTACCGTCAAGCCCACCCCAGAGCGGAAAAAGGGCAGGATGCCGAACCGGGGAAAGTTTAGTTGACACTAAACTGAAAGTTGCAGCATATACATTGTATTACTTCTTTTAGCTGTAGAATAATTATCATCTCAAATCGATTTCAGGGGATAATGATGGAAAAGACGGCTATGGTCCGCAGATTACTGTTTTTGGTTCTTCTTGCCTCAGGAGCAGTCAATTCTCAGCAATATCCGTCAGTGATCTATGTGCCGGTCACGTTTTATGATTTTCATTCAGACCGGTCAAACCCCGAATTTGAGCAGCGCCACCAGGGTGGAACACGTACCGGGATGGTTGCATCGAAGCTTGGTGCGGATGGCAAGCCGGTGCTTGGACCTGTTCCTTACCTAAATTACGGGATAGCAAACTGGTTTAAACCCTGGAAAGCCGGTGACAAGACCTATCCTCTCTACGATCCCAGGGGTAAGCCGGGAGAGGTTTTCCGTGGCGGTGATAACTGGCAAAAGGAATTCCAGCAGTCTGTGAGTTACATGGGAATGGAAACCGCAACACATGATACATCTTTTATAAACAAGGTTATTCACGATTCTCTCCCCTTCACACATATCGGTGGCGGGCAATATGAATACCGCAACGACTCTTTTTTTCCACTTGACAAAAGAGGCTTCGGAAACGAGTGGAACCACGAGCTTGGAAACCCTGATCAGCACAACGATGTAAATCACAACTATGCCTTTACAATGGAACTGCACTGCAGTTTCGTAAAGCAGCCCGGCCTGACCTTTAAATTCCGGGGGGATGATGACGTGTGGGTGTTTGTAGATAACAAACTGCAGATGGATCTTGGAGGGATACATGAAGCAGTTGACGGATTTATAAGCCTTGACAACATATCCGGACTGGCAAACGGAAGCTCGTACTCTCTCGATGTATTCTATGCTGAAAGGCACTCCGCGGAATCACACATCTGGATTACGACAAATGTCATTTTCGCACCCTCAAACCTGCGCCTCTACAGACATCCCGGAGTACCTGATGCAGGGAACAATCAGCCGCTTGGCTCTCAAGATTCTGTACGTATGGGCCAGACCTACTCTCTTTACGGGCATATCTTTGACAGCACTGGAACATGGCGGCCGGAATACGACAGCCTTATAAGATGGGAACTTTCTCCGGCAGACGGGCTTGGTGCAACCAGAGGTTCAGGCACATCTGTCACCCCCACACGGCCCGGGACATACCGTCTCACTGCCCGCTTTACTGATACGGCTAACCCGACCAGGGAATCTGTGGCATCGATAACGCTGTATGTAGGATCAGGTCCTCTGCCCCCGCCCTACACTCTGAAGCTCTATAATCAACCGGGTGACCCGACCCTTCTTACGCCACTGAATGGTAAAGATGTTGTCACTGCCGGTCAGGTTTACACCATTTACGGTCATCTTTTCGACACCTCTGGAACCTTAATGAATGGATATGGCCGGTATTTAAAGTGGAGCATAGTAGAAGTAAACACGGGGACCACCCCTTCACCTGAGATCGGCGCATCTACATCTATCATGCCCACCCGTGCCGGGCAGCTGACCCTGAGCGCATACTTTGCCGACCCCGATAATCTTGCCCGCCCGCCATCACAGGAAAGAGTTGTCCTTACTGTGGGTGCCGATGTCGCACATCATATAGATATTCAAGCCGACTCAGTGGTGAAGAACTATACCGGTAATGATGATTTCGACGAATTGATTTTCGGGAAAAACGATGAAAAGAGTAAAATTTACGCAGTCGTCAGGGACCGATTCGGGAACTTCGTGCGCTACGCCGATTTTGCCAATTGGAGGAGCGGAGATCCGCTGATAGCTGATGTTACTGTCTATCAAGGCAAGAGCACTATCGTACAGAAACAAGAGGGGGGAATCGGGGAAGAGACGATAATAATCGCCTACGAACAGGGCCTGGTTCCCGACACAATAAGTGTGGGTAGTACCGGCAATTCTGCGGCCACCGCCTGGCCAAATCCCTTTATTCCCGGAAAGAGTTTACTGCCCGGCATAGGAGGCGGTGGAGGTAAAGTGTATCAGTACTATGAAAATGTGCTGCAGCCCTACACCAAAAATCCTTACGGTATACTCATTGGGGCAGAGTCACCAAGGCCGCTTGTTCCGCTGAATCCCTCTGAGGCACAAAACCCGAAGGCCTCGTATGCTCATGTTAATATCTACGATGCTGTAGGGAACCTCGTGGCATCGTCCAGATCTGGCCGTAAGGACCTTAAAGTCCTTCGGGCCAGGACATCCCGTACATTCGGGATTGTCTGGAACGGGACAAATGATAAAGGCCGGACTGTGGGCGCAGGGGTCTACCTCGTTGATATCCAGGGGAAACAGTCTGACGGGAAGCCTTATTTTAAACAGATGAAAATCGCGGTTAAACGAGGGAATGGTAAGTAGAATTGTGAATTGTGAATAATAAATTACGAATTACAACATTCGTGATACCTGATTGCTTTGTCGGGCTTCCATCCTCTTTCGTGTATTTCGTGTGTTTCGTGGTTAACTGATCCGATTCCGGAAAGCTCAACAGCATCTCACGGTTGCTTTAGAGTACCCTGCGATAACGATTAAATTTTACGATTATTATTTTTTGCCTCATCCTGAAAGCACACAAACAAAAAAAGCCGGATTAGATCTCCGGCTTTTTTGTTTAAAGAAGCTGTTTGTCACATTTCCTGACGCATCTTACATTTTCCGTCTTTGGATTTCGGACATTTGCCTGCTTTACCATGATTAAAAGGCTTCTGCCCTCCGCGCCACTCTTTATTAACAATTTTGGAAAACTGTTCTGCTGTCAGGATCTGTTTTACTTTCAGTAAATGGTCATGACGAGCAATCGAGATCTCTTTATGCAGATTACCAAGTTCTCCGGCATAGGAATCAAGAGTGCTTTTTGAAGGTTCTTCTTTTAGAAGTTCTTCTTTGGTTTTTTCTCTAATCGTTCGTACAGCCTCGAAGTTTTTCTTTCGGGCGGCACCCATCTCACTGTGAAGTCCATTCAGTTTTTCTTTCTGCTCTGCAGTAAGCCCAAGCTCCCCAAACATGTGATTCGAACATTTCCGGGAAGACTCTGCGGGCTGCGAGAACGCGGTTGTAAGTGAAATTGTCAGTACGGAGAGAAACAAGGCCACTTTTTTCATAAGAAACTCCTTTCAAAAAATTATCGCCGGTTAAAATCCGCCGATAAATGCATAGTTTTCAAACTCCTGTTCAAGATCATCACCGTTAAGATAGTCGCTGATAATCTGCAGCTCATCGGCGACCTCTGGTTGCAAGGCGACATCTTGAGTTCTCTTATCTATAAGGCCAAAGAATCCAAGCGCCATTATCAGTGAAGCGGCCAGAGCTAAAAGGCTGTTCCTTACTGAGGTATGTAAAGCCGCTCTTCTGGCAACTTTTTCATATACTCCGGAGGGCATCTCCGGAACTTGTGACAGTTCCTCATAAAAGAGGTCTTCACGATTCATACAGCCTCCTTGATTTCAGGCTCATCCTCAAATCTCTTCCTTATACTCTCTTTGAGACGGTGCAGTCTGGTTCTTAATGTACCGGCAGAGCTCCCTGTTACAGACTCGATCTCCTCATAACTCAAACCGTCAACCTCCCTGGCCACCAGAAGAAATTTGTCTTCTACAGAAAGGGTAGAGAGAACTTTCTCCACCATATCCTTCATCTCATAGCTGTCCGTTTCCCTGCCCATATAAACGTCATCATTGTAGGCCAGATGGGACCGGAAGCGATTGCGCCTGTTTGTGGAAGCCAGCACCGCATTGTATGCGATGCGGTATATCCATGTTGAAAGAGCCGACTCTGCATTGAACTTGCGCAGAGACTTGTGAACATTGACAAATGTCTCCTGAAGCAGCTCCGTGGCCATGTTCCTGTCTCCAGTCATTCGCATCACAACCCGCCAGACAAAAGGCGAATAGAAATCATACAGGGCCTTAAATGCATTCTTATCACCTTTAACAGCTCTAAGCTTTGTGATATCGTCAATTTCTTCCATATGTTCTCAACTGATTAGATACTTCATAATGAAAAATGTTACAATTCTTTTTGAAATATACATACTATAACTGTGAAAACAGGTATAATGGTCAGGTGTTAAACCTGAAAGTCGCAATTGGGAAGAACAAAAAACCGTAAGATGTTGATATGATAAGGTTTGAAGGCATTGCAGGTCTTATCGGCAAGGTGATACGATCAGGCAATGCCTTCAAGCCTTAGTGCTCAAAAGATTACGATTTTTTGCCTCATCCAACTGCGATTTTTAGGTCAAATGATTACGGGGATGTTTGTTGTTAATTATCCTTCACTGCCCGGACACAATTACCGCGATTGGATCGTAATAAAAATCCGGAGCAGACAAAGGTTTTCTGAACAGATGGCCTTTTGTATTTTCTATGTTCTAATCGCCGCTATTTTTCCGGAGGCAACGGTTGGTAGCCGGTAATCTTTCAAACGCTTATGGTGGAGCAGGTATGAGTGAACAGGTTTTGCCGATTGTGGTCGGAAGCGATCATGCCGGGTTTGAGATGAAAGAGTATGTGAAGCAATACCTCGTTAAAAAAGGTGTGCCTTTTGAGGATGCCGGGGCAGTAAGTCTGGACCTCTCTGATGACTACCCGGAATTTGCATTCAGAGTTGCAAAAGCAGTAGCCGGCGGGGAATTCAAAAGAGGAATTCTACTCTGTGGAAGCGGTATCGGAGCATCGATTGCCGCAAACAGGGTTAAAGGAGTAAGGGCGGCTCTCTGCACATCACCGGATATGGCCCGGATGTCAAGATTACATAATGATTCCAACGTTCTTGTTCTGGGCGGACGCACTACTACTCAGCCCATGGTTGAGCAGATTATCGATGCCTGGCTCAATGGGGGGTTTGAGGGCGGACGGCATCAGAAACGAATCGAACAAATGGATTTGTAGTCCAGACAGGAGATCACTTTGACCACAAAAGAACTGCAGCCGCAAGTTGTTCAGGATCAGCCCGGTAAAAGGGTGTCCTGGGACGAATACTTCATGAACATTGCCATCCAGGCAGCAACCCGTTCTACCTGCAGCCGCAAACATGTCGGCGCAGTGATCGTCAGAGATAAAACGATCCTCTCAACCGGCTACAACGGGAGTATCCGGGGAATGCCGCACTGCGATGATGTCGGGCACATGATGGAAAACGACCATTGCATTGCTACTGTGCATGCAGAGGCAAATGCAATAATCCAGGCGGCAAAAAACGGCACCGCAATCAACGGCGCCGATATATATGTCACGGCCTCCCCCTGCTGGAACTGTTTCAAACTGATCGCGAACAGCGGAATCAAGAGAATTTTATACCTTGAATTTTACCGTGATGAAAAAATCCTGACCGTCAGCCGCCAGGCTGGAATAGAGCTGATTCAGGTTGCTATTACATCAGCGTAAGTAGTAGTTCAGAGGTTCAGCGTTCAGGGTTCAGCGTTCGCCAAGAATGAACCTCTATACCACATGGGCCATGTGGCCCCCTGAACCCCTGAACCCCTGAACGCCAAACGCCAAACCTGGCATCCTCCTTGCCTTCTCTTTCCCCCATGGTTCTACTAGGCACATCCGGATGGACATACGACCACTGGAAGGGAATCTTCTACCCCGATTCGATGCCAAAAAAGAGATGGTTTGAATACTTCAGCAGCATATTTGATACCGTTGAACTGAATGCATCATTCTACCGTATTCCCACCATAAAAGCGGTTCGGGGCTGGGAAAGCCGTTCACCGGAATATTTCCGCTTCGCGGTAAAGATGTCACGGCTGGTAACACATGTTCGAAGGCTGAAAAACTGTGACCGGGAGCTTGAGTGGTTTTTTTCCGTTTTTGAGCCACTGCAGCATAAAATTGTTGCATTCCTTGTCCAGCTTCCACCCTCGATGAAAATCGATATCGAAAGGCTTGATGAATTTCTGGGGAAACTCCCGCGGAAATCAAAACTCGCATTTGAATTCCGCAACACTACATGGTATAACCCGGAAACCTATGCGCTTTTAAAAGAATATGGTCATATTTTCTGCATTCATGACATGTCAGGCCTGGCTACTGAGAGGATAATCACATCTGATACCATATACATAAGGTTCCATGGTTACGCCTCTGTTTACGGAGGAGATTACCCGGAGGAGCTGTTGCATGATTGGGCTGCCTGGATCAGAGAACAGACCGGGGATGGAAAATCAGTGTACGGCGATTTTAATAATGATATAGGGGGATTTGCGGTTAAAAACTGCCTGCGTCTGAGAGAGATCCTTGGCAGTTCACAAGTCACATCCTGGTAGAGACGTCCGGCGGGACGTCTCTCCAAGTCACAAGTCGAAAGTCTCAGGTCGAAAGTAAAAGATTCTGTCAACTGCCTTATAGCCCTCAACTGCGTCTTGCCAGCGCTTCAAGCCTCCTGATACGTTCCTCCATCGGAGGATGTGTGCTGAAGAGGGATGCCAGGCCGCCGCGGAACGGATTAACAATGAAGAGATGCGCGGTTGAGGGGTTCCCTCCGTTCATCGGAAGCACCTTGGCACCGTTTTGCAGTTTTGAAAGGGCGTTAGCCAGTGCAAGTGGTTTACCGCATATCTGCGCCCCCGATTCGTCGGCCACATATTCCCTTGACCTGGAGATCGCCAGTTGGATAAGTGACGCTGCGATCGGTGCCAGAATGGCCATAAAGAGCATACCTATAGCCCCGCCTCGATCATTATCATCACTTCTGCCCCCGCCAAACATCGCCCCCCACTTCACCATGTTGGCAACCCAGGTTATAGCCCCTGCAATGGTAGCAGCAATCGTACCAGTAAGAGTATCACGATTCTGTACATGAGCGAGCTCATGAGCCATAACACCTTCAAGCTCATCCTCGCTCAGAAGTCTCAGTATTCCAACAGTAGCCGCAACGGAGGCGTGATCAGGGCTTCTTCCGGTGGCAAATGCATTGGGAGATTCACTATTAATTATATAAACTTTAGGCATCGGCATGCGGGCACGTTGTGTGAGCCGCTCAACAATATTGTATAGAACGGGCGCATCAGCCTTCTCTACCTTTTGCGCTTTATACATGGACAGAACAATTTTATCCGAGAACCACCAGGAACCAAAATTCATGACCCCGGCAACCAACAGGGCTATTGTTGCCCCCTGCCCCCCCCCTAAATAGTTTCCGAAAAGAACCAGAATACCAGTCAGGGCTCCAAGCAGGGCCGTAGTTTTTAGTCCGTTCATCTTTTACTTTTTCTCCTTATTAATCGGATCAGTTTTGATCGATGCATTAATATAGATGTTCATTTCTGCTAAAGCAACTACGGCCACCCAGGGGTATTTATTAAAACAATTCAGCACAAATTTCTTTAACGGCTCTTTTATGCTCTCCGATTTTTCTACTTTGCTATTCTTGGAATCCAGATTTAAGAGCTTGGAAGGGGGCGCCCCCCTTGCGCTCCAGCCCGTCAAAGACGCCGGTCTTGCGCTATCCCCCTGTGTTGTCCACCAGTTGCAAAGGCAGGTAAATTCATCACATTTGCAAACGTCTTTGCAGCGCACTGGCGAACTGGTGGTAGATTAAAATTTATTGTAGCCTTTAAGATAAAGACGCTGCCTCACCCCGCCTGTCGGCACCCCTCTCCAGCTGGAGCGCTGGAGAGGGGCTTTGCAAACGGGCATTTGGACTGGTAACATTGTTATTCTTATTAATAAAACAGGGAGACCTGCCGCGGTTTTGTCACTTTCTTACAAAACCAAAAAGCGCCCTTTGAAACTCCTGACTTGCTACTTGCGACTTGTGACTTTGCCTACATGCTTGAATTCTTCCAGACTATAATAATTTTAATCTACCACCAGTTCGTCTGTGCGGCTGCAATGTCGTTTGCAAATGTGATACCCATACCTGCCTTCACAACTGGTGGACAACAAGGGGTGATAGCGCAAGACCGGCGTCTTCGACGGGCTGGAGCGAAAGAGGGGGCACCCTCTTCCAAAAGATCTTGATTAGTAATTACTACTTGTATTGGGGGCGCCCTCTTCCAAATATCTTTAATCAGGCAAAAAACTCTACCTCCCAGAAAAAATATGAGGCATTGGTTTTGCAATAAAAACAACCAGATAATTTCCATTTAACCCCTGAGGCAGAAATGAAACACCAGAAATTTTTTCTGATATCTCTAATATTTCTATCCATTCTTATGCAGTTTCAGTGCAATGTTCTGCAGCGCCGTAATGGAAACAGCGGTTCGTCTCAGGAAGAAGCTCTGGCTAAAGCCGATATAAGCGGATTCCTTCCAAATACCATCAAGGGAACTCTTTTCTTTAACCTGGTTGAAGAGAGGGGGATGGTCATCTCCGGGGAGATAGCGGGTTTACTCCCTGACAGCTCCTATGCGCTCCATATTATGAACGGGACTTGTGATTCAACAGACAGTCTAAGTGATTTTGATCCGGGCAATGCGGGCAAACATGGTCCCCCATGGCTTTCTCCAAGCCAGCACAGGGCAGGGATTCTTCCAAACATTACCGCAAACGGTGACGGCAAAGCTCAAATAGAGATATCAGCACCATGTCTTGATGCTGTTCCCGGATCCAGTTTTTCGGTACTCAACCACATTTTAGTCATATTTTCGGGCCCCGACAATTATCAAACCGGACCCGCAGGGCAGAAAATCGCCTGCGGAAAGATCACTGCAGCGACCCCGGAGAGCATCAAATAAAAGACACCTCAAATAAATCAACCCTTCAAAAGTCCCATCTTGCAACATGGAACTCGCAATTTCCCGTTTTCATAACTATTTTTAGTGATCGGCTCCAGCTCAAGAGCTAACATTTATAAATGCCCTTTCAGGTGATGAGAGGAGCAAATTGAGTCAGATACGGGAACTATACATCAAGGATTGCTATGGCAAAACTGGTAAGCGACCTTAAGATACGATGCATTTATCCTCATTTCAGGAAATTTCTGGAGGGACATCCTCAACTTGATTCCCACCTTAAAAAATATCTGGTCGGCAATTACACTATGCCCCCGTCTCTTGCGATACCGATCATTGCATCTCTTACGCCGCCTGAAATCCAGTTGAATCTTACAGATGATAACATTCATCAGGAAATTAATTACGACGAAGATGTCGATCTGGTGGCAATCAGTTGTTTTACTCCGCAAGCAACACGTGCTTATGAGATTGCTGATGAATTCAGGAAAAGAAAAAAGACCGTCATTCTGGGTGGTATACACCCTACCGCAATTCCCGATGAAGCGATACGGCATGCGGATTCGGTGTGTATCGGAGAGGTGGAACCAGTCTGGAATGAAATTCTTGAAGATTGCGCAAATGGAAACCTGAAAAAATTCTACACTCATACTCAACCCTATTCACTCGATAAATTTCCCATTCCCAAACGGGATATTTTCCCGCGTGATGTTTACAAGTGGGAAGCGCATTTAGTACTGACCACCCGTGGATGCCCCGTGCAGTGCGGCGGATGCCCTATTCCGGGAAAAGAGGGAACCTCCGTAAGGCTTCGTCCGGTTCAGAATATCATCGAAGACATAAAAGGGATGCCCTATAAAGAATTTTATATTACCGATGACACTGTAATGCTTCCCGGAAAAAAATATTCCATGTTTCTGCTCAAGCTGATGGAGCAGACTAAAGAGCTTGATGTAAATATCTTTCTGGCCTCAACCATGATGATGCCCCCGGATCCGGAGTTCTACCGTAAACTTCGCCGGGGAGGAGCCGGCTCGATTTATACGATCTTTGGTTTCGACCGGGTTTCCTCACAGCTCATGAGCCCGGAGTGTACAAAAGAAGAGTGGCAGAAGGGTATCGATCTGGTCAGGATGATTGAGGATGCCGGAATTCACTTCTTTGCATCATTCGGCGTTGGATTCGACAACCAGGATTCACGGGTATTCGATACTATACTCAAATTTGCCTATGAAAGTAAGATCGATCTGGCTGAATTCTATATCATTACACCTTTCCCCGGTACTCCGTTCGGAAAGCAGCTTGAAGCGGAAGGCAGGATTCTTCACAGGGATTATTCCCGCTGGAACCACGGAAACATCGCCTTTAAGCCGAAGAATTTTACCGAAAAAGAGCTTATGGACGGGTTCTATTACTTGTGGAAAGGGTTTTACGATGACAAAAAACATGGAGACACACTGAGGTCTTTTTCTCTCAGTGAATCGGTTTCCAGATCCATAAATGAAACGGTACAGTCATGAGTCTCAGCAAATATATCCAATCTCCTGAGCTGCTGGAAAATATAAAAGAGAAAACAACAGCTGAACTCAGGGCCCAGGTGCTCCATAGAGGAAATAGTGGTACAGCGAAAATCCGCATGAGGCGGATCTGATTACAGATAACCTGCGCAAGCTTGATATCCCCTTTACTCCAGAGCTTCTGGAGAAGATCAAAACCAACATCATTCTCCACTACTATGAAAAACTTCTTCCGTTGTGCGGAAGTGTAGAAAAGTACCATTCTTTCCTGAAAAGCAGTGTTGATTGTGAGGAAGCAGTCAAAACACTGCGTCTCTCAGTAGACAGTGGCAGGGGGATGCTTCTTTCTGTGGCGCATTTTGGCGCAGTAGAGTTGCTCAGCCCATCTCTTTCAGCTCACGGATTCCGGCTCAACGCTGCGCTTCGATTTACAACAGAGCAGTTTTCCAGAATGGCTGAAAAGCAGTCAAAGGCGATGGAGGAGAGCGGGTTATTTTCACAGATAAGATTTATTGAAATCGGCAAACCCGGAACATCAGCCGCCCTTGACATGGCAGCGGCACTCAGACGCAAAGAGGTGCTGATTTCAGTATTTGATGAAGAGACACCATATTCCAAGCCTGTTTCTCTTTTCCGCAAAACAGTTCTCGGGGGATCCGGCCTTGACAAGTTATTAACTTTTGTTAATGCTCCGGTGGATGCCTTCACGGCTTTTATGATTCGTGAAGGAGACGACAGGTACAGGCTGGAACTTTTGAAGCTTCCCGATAACAGCGGTGCCATGCTTCAGAGCATGTACCATCATCTGGAGACGATGGTAAAGAGAGCCTGCGAACAGTGGTATTTTCTGCATGAAGAGATACCGTTTGCAGAGAACGTCTGATAGAGTAATTCTCTTCTTACATGACTCTCAGGCAGCCAGAGCACTCAAATAAACCTGCTCAGGCTGAACCCCGACAAACTCACGGTCAATCTGTCCGTTTTTGAAGATAATAACCGTAGGTATTCCTGTAATTCCATATTGTCTGGATGTCACCGGGTTCTCATCCACATTGATCTTAAAAACACTCACCTTTCCAGCCATCTTCTCACTGATGCGGTCGATAACAGGACCCACCATCCTGCAGGGTCCGCACCAGGGTGCCCAGAAATCCACCATCACAGGAATATCGGATTCGATTACATCCCTTTTAAAATTGGCATCGGTGGTCTCTTTAGCCATTTTCTCCTCCTAAGGAACAGTTGCTCAAATCACCGTCTCTCCTTTTCTTTTATGCAACCCTTATGCCACAGCATGGCACAGCAGAGAGTAAACGCTTTACCTTTAATAATGTTTTTCTGGAAGAGGGTGTCCCCAATACAAGTATGAGCAAGAATTAAAGATAAAGACTTTTTGGAAGAGGGTGCCCCTCGAAGAGGCCAGTCTTGCGCTATCTCCCCTTGTTGTCCACCAGTTGTGAAGGCAGGTATGGACTTCACATTTTTAAACGCCTTTGCGGCCGCACTGGCGAACTGGTGGTAGATTAAAACGGATTGTAGCCTGGAGGAATTCAAGCATGTAAGGGAAAGTCGCAAGTAGCAAGTCGCAAGTCAGGACTTTTAAAGGGCGCTTTTTGGTTTTGTAAGAAAGTAACAATACCGCCGCACGTCACTCTATTTTTCCAGGGAAAAAATAATGAGAAAATAAACGCTACCCGTCCAAATGCCCGAGCCCTATAAAGTTAATAGAAACGGGTTAGATTCCTCAACAGCCTGAAAGGCTGACCTATTTCAGCGAAGGGCAACGCCCTGGTATAGGTCCGGCATGTGATGAAAGAGTTTTCAAAATGATATACCCGGGATCTGAAGAAGCCCTCCCTTACGGTCAGGCCCCGGAACAGGGAGCACAGAATGAGCGGCAACGTTATAATTCACGGCCGGAGCGATTTTATCTTAGAGGCTATAATATTTTTAATCTACCACCAGTTCGCCAATGCGGCCGCAATGTCGTTTGCAAATGTGATAACCATACCTGCTACCATAACCGGTTGACAACACAGGGGGATAGCGCAAGACCGGCGTCTTCGACGGGCTGGAGCGCAAGGGGGGACGCCCCCTCAAAAAAAACTCCTGTTTCTAAAGTTGTTACGCCCCTACAGGGCTATGTATCCTCCGTTCCATTTACCCGGGGCGATGCCCCGGGCTATAGAATTATGCACCTTCGGTGCGCAGGACCAGAACATATTCCCGATTATAATTCCATATATTCACTGGCCTTACTTATTTAATTCCGAAAGGCTACAATAAATTTTAATCTACCACCAGTTCGCCAGTGCGGCCGCAGGGGCGTTTGCAAATGAGATGAATTTACCTGCCTTTGCAACTGATGGACAACACAGGGGGATAGCGTAAGACCGACGTCTTCGACGGGCTGGAGCGCAAGGGGGGACGCCCCCTCCTAAAAAAATTCCTGTTTCTAAAGAATTCTTTATATCGGGGACACCCTCTTCCAGAAAATCTTTCTGCTTTGCGTTCTTCAGGTTTTCGTGGGTCAACTTAAGCTGGAAAAACAGTATATAAACACTCACCTGTCTGTAAGTGCCTCTATCGCCATTATCAAACTCTTCTCGATTCTATTTCTCATCCCTGTCTCCTGAAGATAATGCTTCTGGTTGATTTCGATCTCGATTCCCAGGTATCTGTCGCCCTTAAACATTTTCCGCATCTGCTTTGTCAATCCATCACTTATTCCCAGATATGGATAATTCCTCCTTACACGGATACCATTCACCTGGTTTAGCAGGAATTCCTGAAGGTATAAACAGACCTCTTTCTCCCCTGTTCTTGACGGGTCGTAAAGAAGTCCCGTATCGGCATTGCGCACCTTGCCGTTAAGGACAGGGGTAAAGCTGTGCATCGACAGGTGCAGCACACGTTTACCCTTTGAGACGGCATCTTTTATTGTTTTGAATATTTTCCGATGGTAGGGATCATAAACATTTTCAAGCAGTTCTAGTTTCTCTTCTTTTGAAAGAGGCGACATGTATTCGGAAAAAACTGAGCTGTTCTGACGGGAACGGTTCTGCTCCACAACAAGACGGCTTATCTCCTCGTAAATAAGAGGCACGTTGAGGCTGGTGGAGATCTTTTTTGCGGTACCAAGAGCCCCCGGATCCCAACCGCGATGACTCTTTAGAATCTCTTTTTTGCCCTTGAAAAGAGGGCTCAATTCAGGCGGAATTTTATTGCCGCCATGCTCACATGTGATAATCACAAAAGATGCCTGGCAATGCATTTTTACTTTATTCATAAGACAGGTATTTTAACCGGTTCACACCATATTTTTTCAGTAATAAACCCCATGACAAACAGGCCGGATTTTCTTCCCCATTAGCACAAAACCATTGACAATTAAACCATCAGTCACTGCGCCAGGCTTCGCAAAATCACCCGGTACATTATCATCAAAAGTAATACTCAGGGGAGCATTGCAGCGATAGCCGTAACCCAAACCTCTATCATCCACGACTCCTGTATTATATCTACGTCTACATTATACAATTTCAGAAAGTTTTTTCAAAATTAAACGGATTTATTGTCAGGCGTATTTTAAAAGCCACATGTAACAAACAGAAAAACAGTGACTTAACTCATTAAATTAACCCCGGAGGTTCGCCTCGGGAAGGATAAATCACAGAATTTTTAAAATAAAACTATTGTTTTAGAATACATTTATTTGCATTCGGCTCTCAAAGTATGTTTCCTATTTACTGTCTTAAACATCCTCTGTTTCACAAACTTATCTGGATTACACCAAAAACTCGTAACAATATTCCAAACAAAAACGTATAATTACTCCTTCGGGAATTTATTTTCTTCTTCCTGTCTGAATCACTTTGAAGTAATTCAACTTTTTTGGGGTCAGGATTTAAATCATGAGCGGTTTTTTCGGCGTAATCTCAAAGCAGGACTGCATCAGCGATCTTTTCTATGGAACCGATTACCACTGTCATCTTGGTACCAGGCGCGGAGGTATGGCGGCCCTTAATGAAAACGGTTTTGACAGAGTGATCCATGATATCAGCAATACCCAGTTCAGAAGCAAATTCGACAGCGATCTCACCCGGATGCACGGTAACAGCGGCATTGGAATCATAAGTGACTTCGAGGATCAACCGCTTATCATCGGGTCCCATCTTGGAACCTACGCCATTGTCACAGTCGGGATGGTGAAAAATGCCGAAGAACTCACCAGAAAAACTTTCAGTACCAGAACCACTCATTTCACTGAAATGAGCGGAAATGATATTAATCCTACCGAAATCGTCGCCACACTCATAAATGGGGAGGAATCATTTGAGGATGGGATATCCTCTGCGCAGGAGTTAATCGAGGGATCCTGCTCGATGCTTCTTCTTACAAAAAAAGGAATCTATGTCGCCCGTGACCGTTCAGGGAGAACTCCGGCTATCATAGGTAAGGGTGAACAGGGCTACGCCGTAGCGCTGGAGACCTGTGCATTTCCAAATCTCGGCTATGAGGTCGTTCACGAGCTTGGCCCCGGCGAGATTGTTCTTTTGACCGAAAATGGTTACGAGATAAAAAAACAGCCCGGTACAGAGATGCAGATCTGTTCTTTCCTGTGGATTTACTACGGCTACCCGGCTTCATCTTATGAGGGAATAAACGTTGAAGAATCCCGCTATCGCTGCGGTGAGGCACTGGCACGGAACGATTCCGTTGACGTTGACCTTGTGGCAGGTATCCCCGATTCCGGAATCGCTCATGCGTTCGGTTATGCCTGTACCGCTGGAATTCCCTACCGGCGCCCGTTTGTAAAATATACCCCTACCTGGGCACGCAGTTTCATGCCACAGATTCAAGAGATGAGAAATCTTGTGGCAAAAATGAAACTAATTCCTATTAAGGAACTGACTAAAGGGATGAGGATGCTTTTCTGTGATGACTCGATTGTCAGAGGCACACAGCTCTACAGTACATTCCAGAAACTCTACAATTACGGAGCCAGGGAGATTCATCTGCGGCCTGCCTGTCCCCCGCTTCTTTTTGGATGCAAATATCTGAATTTTTCAAGATCCAGATCAGAGATGGATCTGGCATGCCGTAAAGCAATTGTTGAACTCGAAGGAAAGATCACTTCACTTGATAAATACCTCGATCCTGACACACAGGAATTTCAGGCAATGGTTGATATTATCCGCAGAAAAATGGGGATCACCTCTCTTTTATACCAGAGGCTGCCGGATATGGTAAAGGCCATCGGGCTTCCCGAGGAAAAGCTCTGTACCTACTGCTGGGACGGATGCGACAGGAAGGCCTGCGGAAAAAAAGTAACCTCTGAAACTGTAGCGGCACATTAAGGGACAGGTTCCGGCGATGCATCCGGGCCCCGAACGCATCACCGGAACACACCTGAGACTTACGATAATATCTTCAGAAGCTCAGCCCCGCTCCCATCCTTTACCCTTCTTGCATCTGCACCTTTTATTTCCATCAGAACAGCCTCAGTCACAAGCCAGCATTGGAGTCCTTTACGCGGACACCCTATCAACTGGTGCTTCCCTCTGCCTGCACCCGCGTGCATATGGAGTACAGGCTTGTTTTCTTCGTTTCTGAAGATCGTTCCTGTTCCTATAATCTCATGGGCCTCTGTAAACTTTTCAACTTCAGGATTCAGCGGCCGCTCTGAATCATCTCTGGGACCAACAACAACACCGCCGTTCTTTACCCCGCCGATTACCCATATCACCCCTGCTTCCACAGACTCCTTCTCGCAGAGATCTTCAATACTTTTGTAAACAGGATCATCCTCCTCGAAGCGCAGGACAAATACCCTTCCGGCTGTTCCGGATGTGTAATTCATATAATGTTCCTTTCTTTCGATAAAACCGTTCAACGTTCAAAGGTTCAGCTCTCAGCGTTCGGCGTTCGGCGCTCGCCAAGTATGAAGCCTATACCCGTTCAGTCTCCTTCCGCTCGCCCTGAGCTCCTTGTCGAAGGGTGAACCTCTCACCGTTCGGAGTTCGGCGGGCAGCGATACTACTTGTAAAGTCCATAAGCCGTCTGGTTCTGTTCTCCCAGGAATAGAGATCGGCCATGCGCTCAGATGATATGCAAAGTTTTTCAAACAGATCAAATGATATAAAGAGTTCCCGGATTCTTGACGCAAGTTCTTCTCTGTTACCCGGCTTGTAAATCAGACCGTCATTGCGGTCCTGCAGAATCTCCCTTACCGCTCCTACATCGGATCCTATAACAGGGAGCCCGAATGAGAAAAAATCAAAGAGTTTTGTAGGTGAGATCTGAACATTTGAGTCATAGGTACTCTTATATGCTGCAATCCCGGCACTTCCCTTCCTCTGCACCATCCCGCACATCTCCCTGTGCCCCATCCATTGGTACAGCTCAACTTTAGAGCTGATATTTAACAGCTCACATTTTTGTCTCAATAATCTTTCCTGCTCATTATCCCTCAGGCCTATCCACAGGAAACGAAGGTCAAGATCACTGCACAAGGCTACGGCTCCCAGAACAGTATCGGCATCTATTTCACCTGTCAATCTTCCGGTGTAGCAGAGGCACCTTCGCCCGAAAGCCTCCTGCAATGATATTTTAAGTGGCTGAAAAGAGGGGGCTCCCAGAGGAAGAGTAATGACTGGAAGGGATGGGTAATCTTTTCTGAATCTCTCTTCCATGGCTTTTGTCAGTGATATGAGACCGCTTAGTTTCCCAAGTATCATCTGCTCGGTAATCAGTCGTCTCGAAATTGGTGATCCTTTTTCAAATCTCCCGTGATAACCATGGGCCTCAAAGAGTACAAATGCTCCGGTCAAAAGTTTAATGATGTAAAGATAAGGAAGGAAATTTGTGTTGCGGCTGATCACCAGATCACCGCGTCGGGCATTTTTGATTATGTGGAAGGTGGCTTTCAGGTAAAAAAGAATTGAGGTTTTAAATATGCCTGATCTCCGTATTGTAAGGACATCATAGTTTTCAACCGGTTCCAGTCCAAAACGTGAACGCAGGTCTTTTTGACAGTCGAGGTAACTTTTACCCCTGATTATCAGTGTGGTTTTTACACCTGCCCTGGCAGCCGCATATGTGGACATGACCGAGACAGTTGCCATCGGTCCGGCACCATGCCAGTCGAATTTATTTACAAAGAACAATCGCAATAAAACTCTCCGAAATGAAAGATTAACCGTTCAGCGTTCAGGGTTCAGCGTTCAGGGGTTAGCAGCATTTCATCATAGATTTTCTGTAACACCGGATCATTCTTGAGATAGCTGACTTTATACTGACCCTCCCTGACTTTACCCTCAGCGAGTAATCTTGCTTTGAGATTCTCATAGGAGTTTGGTTTCATGTCCACCAGTTTTGGCGCGTTCAGACGGTTTGATCCCCTTTTGGCCGCGTACTCAAGGTTGGTGAATTTAATGTGCTCGTCAACTGATTCCAGAAAGGCTTTTTTATGGTTTTGTGCTGTTCCGGCCGGAAATTCCGCATATAGTTTATATGTAAAGTCGCTGGTATCACAGAACATTGTATAGAACTCAAGTTTGATATTTTTTGCAATCGATGCCGCATCGACAGCCCCGATCACATGCTGTTCCGAAAGCTTTTCCCCTGTCAGGCTTGTGACACCCTCACCCTTCTGCAGAAACTTAAAAAGCGGGAACTGATTTAAAAAACCATCAACACGCACAATATCGTTTATATCATACCTGAACAGCCCGCTTCCGTTTGAAAAGAGAATATAGTAATTCTTTCCGATCTCAAGCTCATGTGCTCCCAGAACTTCCGGGTTCTCTTTTTGTCTCTGACTCTCTTCAATAAACTCGAAATGGTAGATATGAGCCATGAGAACCGAGTAGTCCCATTCATTGCCAAGTACCATGCCCGCCCGCGCCTCACTGGCCTGATATCCAAATTCCCTTAACACAGTCTTATCAGGAAAGAAACCCTGCAGCTTTGGAAGTATAAGCGTGCAGTTTCCCTGTTTCCAGGTATTTACACATTCCAGATCCGGCCAGTAGTGTTTAGGCCTGAGCTGTTCTCCGTGCACACCTGCGAGTCTTTCCAGCTCTGCAGCCCTTGAAGGATCGGGTCTGAGCATCCTTAGCGTCTGTTCACGAATTGACGGATCAAATTCCGAAGCGACATCCGGCCGCAGTGTTCCATCGTGAATATCCTTAATCAGAGATTGCATCTCCTGAAGCGCCGTGCGATGCAGCTGCAGCACCGTTGAAGGATTCACAGTGATTATATAGGTTATATTGCAGGCAAGAGAGAACCGCAGCATCGCATAGTATTTCTTGTCATAGTCTTTCATGCAGATAACAGGGTATGGTGTGGAATAGAGGTCCTTGAGGATTCCCGGGATGTTCTTATAAACGACTCCGGAGATTGAGCCAAACGGTGTACCGTCTTCTACTTTACCCTCCTGGGCAGGGGCCACAAAAGAGAGATTTTTCCCATGGAAGAGCCTGGGGTTGTCTTTCAGGGCAGTGTAAAACCAGAGTCTGCTGACTCCGCTGTAAGCTTTTTTATAATACTGCTCTGAAACAGGTATCAGTTTGGGTTTGTCGGTCGTTCCACTTGTGGTATTATAGAAAACCGGTTTACCGGGAAATAGAACATTCTGTTCCCCCCGGCACATCCGCTCTATGTATTTGCGGTGCCCCTCGTAATCGTTAACAGGTACAGCTTTGCGGAAATCTTCGTAGTTCTTTACTGCCGATAGGTTGTGCTCTTTTCCAAAAGCAGTATCCTTACAGGATTCAATTATTCCCGAAAGTACCCGATTTTGCGAAGATTTAATATCTCTGCTTGCTTTTTCCAGCTTTTTAAGAAGCGGAATACCAGCAATAGACAGGACCAGCTTTTTAACTGCGGGGTTGTTAATTACTTTTGACATAGATTCAAATTAGTTTATCGCCGGAAAAAGAAAAAGTACTGAAATATGATTAATACACGTCAGTTGTTCCGGCAAAACATATTTTAGCCTGTCTCAAAGTTTATCATTAATCATTTACCCGGGAAACATTTTTCTGTTTTGCCTTCATATACTAATTTTTATCCAGAACCAAAACAATCTGCCAGCGTTTACCAGTATAGCATCATACAACATATAAAAAATCCGCTCATTTACGGCTGGATACCGGAATTAACCAAAAACCATTCCAACCATTCACGTCTTCCTGGCATTTTTTTCATATCTCAATTCAACAAGACTCGTTTAAATCACTTTACATTACATTTTAGCCTTAACAGGAGTACTTATGAACCGTTTTTTTGTTTTTCTTGAAGGTCTCGTTTTATTTGGAATTGTGACATCCTCAGCAGCCCAGAGCGGATTCTCCGACGGCTTTTCCAGCCGCGCCCTTATGGCATGGGACATAGAAGGATCACGTGAATGGTCAGTTGAAGACGGTAAAGTCAAACCAAAAACAGGCAACGAGGATGGTTTTCTAATAGGTTCATACCCTTGTTCTGATAATGGGACAATCGAAGTGGATGTAAATGCTGATCTGTGGAATGGTCACAACGGGGGTGTTGTTTTCAGATACAACTCTCCTTCATTTTTCTATTACATAGCGGTAAAACCAGGAAACCAGTGGGATGACGGGCTTTATTTCTGCGTTAACACAACAGATATAAACAAGGGTCAGATAATTGCCCGGAACCTCAATGTCAGCAATCAGTTCAGGCTCAAGATAGAAATTACCGGTCAGACATTCAATATTTTCATCAACAACATTTTCAGAGGAACCGCTTCTGATAATTCTATTCCTTACGGCCTTATTGGTCTGGCTCATTCAACGTA
>Ga0209723_1001840_pt1 | contig 30843 bp, 28 predicted proteins | sample BiotimSIPDNA_2_FD_185750 | JGI IMG/M metagenome (GOLD analysis project Ga0209723, IMG submission 185750) | Anaerobic biogas reactor microbial communites from Washington, USA - Biogas_R2 time_0 SIP DNA (SPAdes) (version 2) | ecosystem: Engineered > Bioreactor > Anaerobic > Unclassified | place...
CCGCATCGTCTGGGACGATCTGACACAACACTTAAAGAAGCTGTCCAGTGGAACACAAATTGTCAAAGAGCTTGGGCGACTACTGATCGCCGCATAAATCTATGTTTAAAAAATCAGTCAACTTGAGTCAGTGCTATTGTATGGTGGGTTGTGTTCCATCTGCGACAAGATCGCCCATGTATCATCAGACGAACCGTCGTCAATCACGATGATTTCATACGGCACATCACAAGCCAGCATTTCTGTCGTGATTGCTTTAATAAGCGGCGGAATATTGAATTGTTCATTGTGTGCCGGCAGAATAATTGAGATTGTGGGGGGTATTGCATTCATCGGCCTTCTTCCTTTGACAGAACACAGATTAAGATAGACCCGGGAATATGACTGAATGTGAGTTCTGCTTTGGCAAGCTTTTTGGCAGCTTGCCAACTGAATGGAGCAATCCAGGGAGCGGCAAAACACATAGTGCAGATGTTCTGTATGGAAAAACCGCCGGCAACGCATAAGTTGCGCAATCTGTACCGATTGTACTTTGTTACATGTTGATGATCGGCCATCGTCGGAACCAATTTCAAGCAATCCATAAGGAATTCAATGAGCGGCCACATACTTCTGTAATTGGGGGTGGTCAAAAAGACCTTTCCGCCGGGCTTCAAGAGTTGAGAAAAACAACCGAGCATGGATTGGAACTGGAACTCGTAGATATGCTCAATCAGCTCAAGACAATAAATTTTAGTAAAAGACGCTTCCTGTTCATTCAACTGGTCCGCTAAGCCGACCTGAAAATGAACATTGCTATTCGCATACATTTTTTGTGCAAACTTGACAGCGTCTGGACTTGCATCTATACCGATGACTTTTTCCGCAGTAGCGCCGAGAAAATGACTGATAACGCCGGAACCGCAACCGACATCAAGTACCGTGTCGTCAGTACATGGCGGCAACAGAGTATCAATGGCAAGAATTTTACTGAAGTGCCAAAAGCGCTGAATAGTATTTCCCTGGTTAATTGCTCGATATTGATAATCGCCGCTTATATCCACAAGATCCCCCTTGCGGCGAACGCTCTGTCCCTTTCCGTTTAAATTTGATTCGCATCTTTCCATAGTCTTGAGACGAAGCCGCCTATAGCTTTCTTGTTCCGATCTCATATATCTCTTGTCAGAGAATGACAGAATCGGTACAACTGGCCGGCGTCTATACGTCGCTCATCAATTCATTGAGCTGGGACAGGGCGTCGCGCTGGATTTGGCGGACGCGCTCGCGAGTCAGGCCGAGTTTTTTGCCGATCTGTTTTAGAGTCAGCGTTTGTCGCCCATCCAGACCGAACCGCAGTTTGAGGACTTCGGCCTCACGCGAGTCGATGTGGTCGAGCAGTTCCAGTGCCCGATTCAACTCCTCGTTGGAGCCGAGGGACGCTTCGGGCGTTTCTATTCTATCATCTTCGATGGCCTCGTCAAGGCCGGCGTTTTCCTCGTGCGAATCGTGCTGGAAACCGAAGTCCACGACGCTGACGATGTCGCGGATGGCACGGGCCTTGCGGATGGGGACTTTCATCGCGTAGGCCATCTCTTCGAGACTGACGGTGCGGCCCAGCCGCGATTCCTGCTCGGCGTAGGTCTGCCGCCATTGGTTGATTAACTCGACCATATAAGTCGGGATATGAATGGGCTGGGCGTTGTTCAGGATGGCACGTTTGATAGATTGCTTGATCCACCAGGCCGAGTAGGTGCTGAACCGCACGCCGTGGTCGGGGTCGAAGGTATCGACCGCCCGCATCAGGCCGAGGTTGCCCTCTTCGATCAGGTCGCCCAGGCTCATCCCGCGGCCGGAGTATTTTTTGGCGATATTGACGACCAGCCGCAGGTTGCTGCGGATGAGCTGCTCGCGGGCGGCCGGGTCATTTTCTTCAATAACCGCCATTGCGAGGAACTTTTCGTCGTCCCAATTGAGCAGCGGGGCGTCATCGATTTCCTTCAAATACTCTTTAATGGTTGCATCAAAGGCCATTGTATCACTCCGATATATCGGACAGGTTATTGGTTCTTAGGTCTATTGGCGCACCGCCCGGCGGCGCGATTCCTGTACCTCTATCGGTGATTAAAGAGGGTGAATTAACATCAGGAAATGTAATAAGGGAAAAACAAGCCTTGCGGGATCGCCGTAGTACCGATAATACCTTTGTTTACAATACGGGCACGGCACCCATTAGGAAGAGCTGATCTATTATGCCAAAAGTCTTAATATCGAAGCCGCCGTCATAATTCGAAGGGCGTGGATGTGGACGCGATTGTTTCGTAAATAATTCATAAATAATGAGGTTATGTGATTTTTACGTGTGACAGGCCAAGTCGCTGATTTGTAATATAACCTGTTATATCCCAAATATTTATCCGATTCGATTGGGCAAAAACGTGCAGATCGACGGGAACAGCACCAGCAGTATGGCCGCGACGATCAGGGCGAGCAAAAACGGCATCGCCCCGCGAAAGATCGTCTGCAGCGGCACATCGCGTTCCACGCCGCTGATGACATAGACATTCACGCCGACCGGCGGGGTAATCACGCCCATCTGGGTAACGAGGACAATCATCACGCCGAACCAGATCGGGTCAAAGCCCAGTTCCATCACGACGGGGTAAAAAATCGGAATCGTGAGCATCGCCAGTGCCAGCGCATCGATAAAACAACCCGCCGCCAGATAGAACAGGATAATCATCCCTATTACCATCCAGCCCGGCAGGGGCAGCCCCGCCAGCCATGTCGCCAACTCGAACGGGATTCGCGTGATCGCCAGAAACCGCCCGAAGATCATCGCCCCGCAGACGATAATCATCACCATACACGAGGTGCGCAGCGTCTCCATCAGCGAGCGGGTCAGCATTTTGCGCGACAGTTGCCCGCGGGCGGCGGCGATGATCAGACTGCCGGCGGCGCCGATAGCGGCCGCTTCGGTCGGCGTAAAATAGCCCGCAAACATCCCGCCCATCACGCCGGCAAACAAGATCAGCGTCTCGATCAGGCCGGACAGCGAGGCGAATTTCGACCCCCAGCTCATCTTCGGCCCGGCCGGGCCCAGCTTTGGGTTTATTTTGCACTGGATATAAACCGTAACGCAAAACAGCGCCGCGATCAGCAGCCCCGGCGTGATTCCGGCGATAAACAGCGTCCCGATGGATTGCTCGGTCAAAATCGCATACACAATAAACACCACGCTCGGTGGAATCATCATCCCCAACCCGCCGCCGGCGGCGACCGCCCCGCAACTGAGCCGGGAGTCGTAGCGGTAGCGTTTCATCTCCGGCAGGGCGACCGAGGCCATCGTTGCAGCCGTGGCCGGGCCGGAACCGCAGATCGCACCAAAGGCCGTGCATGCCCCGATGGTCGAGACGGCCAAGCCGCCCGGCAGATGGCCGAGCCAGTGATACGCCGCGTCAAACAGCCGACGACTGATGCCCGTGTGAAACGCAACCTGTCCCATCAGCACAAACAGAGGAATCACCGTCAGACTGTACGACGCGAAGGTCTCGTACAGTTCCAGTGAAATCATGCTGGCGGCGGCTTCGGGGGTTCGAATCGCGGCAAAGCCGACAAACCCCACCACCGCCATCGCAAACGCCACCGGCAGGCTCGCCACCAGCAGCACGAACAGAACCACACAACCCAGAATGCCAACTTCCAGATCCGTCATGGTTTGATCACCTCCCGGTTGGGATAGACCAGATGGTGCGTCACAACCAAGACGACCACAAAACAACAACAGCCGATGACCATCGGCAGCCAGAAGATCGGGAGATTCAGGGTTTGCGAAACCTGCTTGGTGCGGTGCAGTTCCAGTCCGAACAGGATGCTGTGCCAGCCGAGGAAAGCAAACAGCGCCATCGACAGCAGCCGCATCACGCTGTCCACGACCAGACGGCTGCTGCGGTTGAGTTTGTGAAAAAAGAACTCGATGGCGACGTGGCCTTTGACGGCAGTGGTATAGGGCAGCGCCGCGGCCAACGCGACTGCCCCGGCGATGCGCACGATATCATAGGCGCCCATAAACGGACGGTTGATCAACGGCAGACGCAGCACGACATCGGCGCAGGTGATGGCGATCATCACCATAACGCTCAGCCCGGAAAGGACTGCCAGTACATAGACAAGTCCTCTGAGTAGGGCAACGGCGGCGTCTTGAATACGAGTCCACACGGGTACGAACGACATAATCGCTTTCAATTCTCTATTGAGCTTCGGCGATCAGCGTTTGCAGGCGCGCCAAAAATTCGTCGCCCGCAAGTCCCTTGCTCTTGGCCTGTTCGACGTAATCGTCAAGAATCGGTTCGACGGCGGCTTTCCACCGTTGTTGTTCCTCGGACGACAGGGTATAGATGTCGCGATTCAGTCCCTGGATAAACGCCATACCCTCTTCATCGGCCTGATCCCATGCCCGGCCGTGCTTATCGACCCACTCGGCGCTGACGGCTTCGAGAATTTGCTGCTGGTCCGCACTGAGCCGGTTCCAACTGGCCTTGTTCATCACGACAAACATCGCCGTGGTGTAGCCGATGACGGAGGTGTCGGTGATGGAACTGATGACTTCGCCCTGATTCCAGCCTTTGAGCGTTTCGACCGGGCAGAGCGTCGCGTCCACAACGCCCTTTTGCAGCGACTCGTACGTCTCCGGCTGGCTCATCCCAACCGGCACGCCGCCGAGGCTCTGGACGATCTTAGCCGACAGCCCCGTGCCGCGGACTTTCAGACCGGCCATATCCTCCAGCGAGTGAACGGGTTTTTTGGACGCCAGGATCCCCGGGCCGTGGGCGTGGATATAAAGCAGTTTGACGTCGGCAATCTCGGCCGGCATAAATTCTTTCGCCGCGGCGGTGGCGATCCGCGTCGCGGCCAGACCGGTCGGATAGCCCAGCGGCAGGTCAAGCCCTTCCAGCAGCGGAAAACGCCCGGATGTATAGGCAAAACAGCTCATCCCGATATCGGAAATGCCGGTGACGACGCCGGTATAGCACTGGTCGGCCTGGCTCAGCGTCCCGGCCGGATAAATGGTAATCTCGACGGAGCCGTTGGTGCGGGCGGCCACCTCGTCGGCCCAGGCCTGCGCCATCAGGCACTGGGTGTGCGACGGCGGGAAAAAGATGCTGTACGTCAGTTTGACCGTCGGCTCGCCGCCTTCATACCCGGCGGGTTTGCGGTCGCAGCCGAGAAAGCCAACCACGGCGATCAGGCCGACAAGGGCCAACAGATGGATGAGTGTGCGTTTCATTACAGTGCCTCCTAAACAGAACACGATTTCGGGTTTACAGACAGCACGGCCTGAACCGGCCGCACCGGAACACAGTGGCGTTATCCTATGCACAGATGGCCACTTATGCAAGGATAAATTCACCGAAAAAGGAACAAAAAGTTATTGAGGTACTTTGGCGGGTTTGTATAAATTAGAAATTGCATTCCTGTGGCGGAATGCTAAAATCACACAATTGTGCAAGAGGCGCATGCACAAATTACCCGGTAACATAATCTGGCATTGCTGGAAAAACTAAAATCGACAAAAGAGTTGATAAATTTTAGCAATACAGTATATAGGTTTATGCTGACTGGCTGACTGGCTGACTGGCTGACTGGTGGTTCGATAATAACAGATAATGGACTCTGTCTGTTGGGATTATACTCTTATGCCGTTTTTTAATGATCTGGACTTGAAGGACTGGAAAAATATAGAGGTATGGACGGACAGCCTCTGGATAATTCCGCAACGCGATAAGACCGGTAAACATAACGGTTTTTATCACGGCAATTTTATCCCCCAGATTCCGCGACAGTTGATTTTGAGATACTCCAAAAAAGGAGAGGTCGTTTTTGACCCTTTTGTTGGAAGCGGGACTACGGCAATTGAAGCCGAAGCATTGGGCAGACATTTTATCGGTATCGATATTCAGCCCGAACTTATACTGCACTGTAAAAATATGGTCGGAAAGACAGACTGCTTTTCTGAATTTGTGGTTGGTGACAGTGCCGATAGTGACACATTCGACAACATTGCTGAAATATTATTAAAAAAAAGGAAAACAAAAGTACAGCTTGCAATTTTACATCCACCGTACGCGGATATTATTAAATTCAGTGAGCACAAGAAAGATTTGTCAAATTGCAAAACGTTGGATATGTTTTTAGAAAAGTTTTCACAAGTAATTGTAAATACGATTCGAATCTTGGATAAAAACCGGTATTTGGCAATAGTAATCGGAGATAAGTATACAAACGGACAATGGGTTCCACTTGGATTTCAGTGTATGAACGAAGCGTTAAAAAACGGCTTAACGCTGAAAAGTATCATTGTAAAAAATATGGAAGGTAATCGAGCCAAACAAAACAAAGAAGCGATATGGAGGTATAGAGCGTTAACCAGTGATTATTATATTTTTAAACATGAGTATATCTTTTTGTTCAAAAAAACAGATATTAGAAACGCCAATCAAAGGAGCAAAATATGACAACACACGTTTTTATTGTAGATGCAATAACATTTAAGGTGCATCTTGAATATTTATTTGCAGGAACAGGCGCAAAAGAGAACCATGTTGATTTTAATAATGGGCCGAATACACGACACCGCGCTGTTACGGAAAATATGCTTACAAGCATGATCGCTGACGCAAGCAGAATAAGAAGAGGAGACCAAATAATCTTTTATCTTCAGCAAAACTTTTCTCACGGAATTCGCGAAGGTAAATTCTATGGTATTTTTACGGCTAAGCACGACTGGTCATTCTTAGACGATTATGATGGCCAGCAATATTTATTCGATTCATTGCAGAAATCTTTAACATTCAGAACGCTTATTGAGCCATCAACAGTTTATCAACAAGGTGTAACAGAATGGGAGGCTTTGGATGAAATACGCAACATAGCATGTCCACATCAAATGCTTTGGAGCTTGATATATCGGAAGCTCAAAGGTAATCGAGGAAATACAATGATTACATTGTATGAATCAGAAAGATTGTGCCAATTAATAAGAAATAAGAACCACAGGACAACGTTAGGATCGAGTGACGGGAACAGTCTAAGTTTTGACCAAGGTACACAGACAATAATAGTAATAGAACGAGCACAACAAGAGTATGGTGGACGACAAGAACCAATAAATATACTACCTCGTTTGATTAATAAGTACGAAAATGGATTGTCGTTTGAAGCTCATTTACAAGCTTATATATGCAAAAACATTGGGTCAGATATTAATATTTCGTTAAATAATTCATTGCTCCAAAGCAATTCAAACATTGAGTGGATAGGTAACGAAGTTTCTTGTGGTGTTGGCATGCAGCGAATCGACATAATGTTGGCTCTGATAGTAAACGGTCAACGGCAGATTATGCCAATAGAGCTCAAAGCAGTAGAAGCATCTGAAGACAATGTACGACAAATCAAAAGATATGTAGACTGGATTGAGCAATATTATATCCCGAACCGGCACAGCGACATACTGCCCGTCTTGGTGGCTAAACGTACTGCAAATAGGGGCAGGTCTCAATATCGAAATGTTCTCCGCGCAATAGATGATTTTAATAAAGATTATGCACAGAGATGCTGTAATCTAAGGTATGTTGAATATCATTTAGAAAACAATAACTTGAAATTTGAAATAATACAATGAACTATATAGGCAGTAAATATTCGTTGCTGAGCTTTTTGGAAGAATCTATCAATACGGTGATTGATGGCGATTGCTCTGTTTTCTGTGATCTGTTCGCAGGGACAGGAATTGTTGGATCCCATTTCAAAGACAAAGGGTATTGCATTATAGCCAATGATATACAGTATTACAGCTATGTCTTAAATCGCCATTATATTGGCAATCATACCGAACTGGAATTCGAGAAACTTCGAATCGTAATACCCGGGATTGAATACAGTCTCAACAAGTCGATTTTTGTTTGTGATTATCTCTCGCAATTAGAGGGTGTTGAGGGTTTCGTATTTAATAATTATTGCGACGGCGGAACATCTCGCGGAAAAATACAGAGGCAATACTTTTCTGATGAAAATGGGAAAAAATGTGATGCAATCAGGGTGACTATTGAGAAATGGAAAAATGAGGGGTTAATAAATGAAGATGAGTATTTCTTCTTGTTGGCCAGCTTGCTCGAATCGATTGACAAGTATGCAAATACAGCATCTGTCTATGGGGCATTTTTGAAAAAACTCAAGAAAACGGCACAAAAAACTTTTAAACTGGAACCCGCTAAGTTAATTACCAATGACCAAGAGCATCAAGTGTATAACGAAGATATAAATACTTTACTAAAAAGAATCACTGGAGATGTTTTATATTTAGACCCTCCGTACAACCACAGGCAATATGCGACGAATTATCATTTACTTGAAACTATTGCAAAATATGATAATCCGGTCATACACGGAAAAACAGGGCTTAGGGAATACGCGAAACAGAAATCGCTATATTGTTCGCGGAACAAAGTCAAAGCCGCGTTCAAGGATTTGATCTTGAATAGCAATGTAAAATATATTTTCTTAAGTTATAACAATGAAGGGCTGCTGTCTCTCGATGAGATCAAGGAGATAATGAGCTTGCGAGGCAAGTACGGTTTCTTTACAAAAGACTATAATCGATTTAAGGCAGACAAAGATCAAAATCGAGAATATAAATCAGATCGTACGCTCGAATATTTGCATTATGTGATATGCAGTAAATGATGACAGTGAAAGTTGCCTGTCAATAGCAAACTGTCGAGGATTGTGTACAATGGACAACGGGATGCGGCAATTGAATGAATGGATGTGGGGGTATCGGGCGGCGCGGGCGCTGCATGTATTGAGCGGGCTGGGGGTGTTCACGCGGCTGGCCGAGCGCGGGGCGATGACGGCTGACGACCTGGCCGCGGCCTGCGGGGCGGATGCGGCGGTGCTGGACAAGCTGCTGATCGCGGGCGCGGCGATGGGGCTGCTGGACAAAGACGGCGACCGGTATCGCAATTCGGCCCTGAGCGATGCGTACCTGGTCGAAGGCCGCCCGCGGTATCAGGGGCATATCATTGCCCACTCGGCGATGGTGTGGGATGTGTGGGGCGATCTGCCGAAGACGGCGGGCCGGCCGGACCTGCTCAACGTGGATGAGGCGACAAAGCATCGGAATTTCATCTTGGGGATGCACGATATCACGATGAGCGGACGCGGGGAGCTGTTTCTGGCGGCATTGGACCTGACGGAGCGGCAGTCGCTGGTCGATATCGGCGGCGGGCCGGGGACGTACTCGATTTTGTCCTGTCAGCGGTATCCACAGTTGCGGGCGACGGTGTTCGATGTCCCCAAGACGATTGCCATCACACGCAAGATGATCGCGCAGCACGGCCTGTCCGAGCGGATCGGCGTGCGCGAGGGCAGTTGGGAGACGGACGACTTCGGGCGGGGGTATGATGCGGCGCTGCTATCGAATGTCCTGCACGGCCCGCTGAGCAAGGCCCCGACGATCCTGCACAAGGCGTATGCGGCACTGGAGCCGGGCGGCCTGCTGGCGGTGCAGGAATTTGTGCTGAATGACCAGAAGACCGCGCCGCTGGTGCCGGCGCTGTTCAATGTGATGGTCGGGGCATACAGCCGGGCGGAACTGACGGCCGAGATCGAGAAGGCCGGGTTCGGCGACGTGCGAACGGTCGGACAGGATGACGCCATCGGGTGTATGTGGCTCACGGCGACCAAACCGTAATCAGTTATCAGTTATCAGTTATCAGTGAACAGTGATCAGTGATCAGTTGCGGAATTGGGCTGATTATTTTTCACGCTGAAGCCTCTATTGTCAAACGCGGCGTTTGCCGATACACTCCTTGCGGCGGTTTTGAACAGAATCGAAGTGTGGCAAGGAAACAAGATGACATTTACCCAATTGTTGGCGTTGACGGCACAGGGCGGTGTGCGGGTCTGTGCGGACTCGCGGCAGGTGCAGCCGGGCGACTGTTTTGTGGCGGTGCGGGGCACGCAATCGGATGGGCATGACTACATCCCGACGGCGCTGGCACAGGGTGCGGCGTATGTTGTGGCCGAACAGCCCTTCGACGACGACCGGTGCATCGTCGTGGCCAACAGTGCCGAGGCGCTGGGGCAACTGGCGCAGGCGGCCTGCGGCTATCCCAACGGCGAACTGACCAACCTGGCGGTGACGGGAACCAACGGCAAGACGACGACCAGCTATCTGGTGCGGTCGGTCATCGAGTCGGCCGGACACCCCTGCGGGCTGATCGGGACGATTGCCTACAGCACCGGCAGGCAGACCGCCGCGGCCCCGCTGACCACGCCCGATGCGCTGACGCTGGCCCGGATGGCCCGCCAGATGCTCGACAGCGGCACGCGGTATATGATGATCGAGGCCAGCAGCCACGCCCTCAGTCAGCATCGTCTGGCGGGGATCACGTTCACGGCCGCAGCGTTTACCAATCTGACGGGGGATCATCTGGATTATCACGGCACGGAGGAAAATTATCTGGCGGCCAAGGCCCTGCTGTTCGAGCAGCTTCCGCCGCACGGAATGGCGATCTTGAACGCCCAGTCCGACGCGGCCCGGCGGCTGGCGGCCACGATCAAACGGCGGACACTGTGGTACGCCATCGAGGAACAAGCCGACCTGATCGCGCATATCCATTCGATGGATGCACGGGGCAGCGAGTTCAGCATCCAGTTCAACAATTATATGGAGCGGGTGCGGACGCCGCTGTGCGGGCGGCACAACATCAGCAATCATCTGGCGGCGGCGGGGCTGTGCCTGGCGGCGGGGTTAAGCCTCTCGGCCATCGCGCAGGGGCTGTCGCTTCTGGAATGTGTGCCGGGACGGCTGGAACCGGTGGACTCGCCTGCCGCGCTGCGACGCGGGATCGGCGTGCTGGTCGATTATGCGCATACGGATGACGCCCTCAAGAATGTGCTCAGCACCGTGCGGCCGCTGTGTGCGGGGCGGCTGATTCTGGTGTTCGGCTGCGGCGGCGACCGCGACAAGACAAAACGCCCCCGAATGGCCCAGACGGCCGAGGCGATGGCCGATGTCGTGATCGTCACCAGCGACAACCCGCGCACCGAAGACCCGGAGGCGATTATTCACGATATTTACGCGGGCTTTTCGCCCGATAAACGCGCCGCTGTACAGATTGTGCCGGACCGCCGGCGGGCGATCTTTGGGGCCGTCACACAGGCCAAACGCGGCGACATCATCGTGCTGGCGGGCAAGGGACACGAGACCTATCAGGTCATCGGCACACAGAAAATTGATTTCAGCGATGTGCAGGTCGCCCGGGAAGCGATGGAACTGCTTTAACGGGAAATTCCAAGCACTAAATTCTTAATCCTAAACAAAGATTGAAAACAAAAAACAGATAAATTCAAAACGGCCGGGTGGCATCGGCTCTGCGCAGCAGACCGATGGCAAATTGTCGCCCGAAAGTCATCCTTTTTGACTTTTTAAAATTCGAATTTCGACCTTGTTTAGAATTTAGTGCTTATAATTTAGAATTTCTAACCGAGATGATACAAACAACACTACACAACATAATAACGGTGCTGGACGCAAAATGCTCAAGGACGGTTTCAGCAGAAGCCCAGATTCGCGGGGTCAGCATTGATTCGCGTGCGATGGTTCCGGGTCAGGCGTTTATCGCGGTCAAAGGCGACCGCTTCGACGGGCACGATTTTGCCGCCGCCGTTGCTCAGCAAGGCGCCGCGTGTCTCATTGTCGAGCGGGACATCGCAATGCCGTCCGATAACAATGTGCCGGTACTGAAGGTACGCAATACGCTGGAGGCGCTGACGCATCTGGCGCGATGGTATCGCAGTCAGCTTTCGGCCCACGTCATCGCCGTGACCGGTTCGGCGGGCAAGACGACCGTGCGCAGCATTCTGCATCATGTCTTAAGCCGCTCATCGCGCTGCCATCAGGCGGTTAAAAGTTACAACAATCATATCGGTGTGCCGCTGACGATTCTCGATGCACCTGACGATTGCGAAATATTGCTGATGGAGTTGGGAACCAATCACCCCGGCGAGATTGAGCCGCTCGCCCGAATTGCCAATCCGGACACCGCTTGTATTACGCTTATCGGACCGGCGCATCTGGAAGGCTTCGGCAGTATCGAAAATATTCTCATCGAAAAAGCCTCTATCGCAACAGGCCTCAAGCCCGGCGGAACGCTGTACATCAACGGCGATCAGCCGATGCTGGTTGCCTATGCCGCATCGCTCGGTGTGCGTGTCATCACGTTTGGGACAACTGATAAGTGCGATGTTATCGGCACAAGCCTTCGAACGGATGGCCTGACCGGGTCGCTGATCGTTGAAGGGCGACGCATTGATGTGCCGCTGCCGGGCAAGGCCAACCTGATGAACGTCCTGACCGTTTGGTCGATTTGCCGCGACCTTAAGGTTGGCTTATCGGACTTCATCGACGCCATTGCATCGCTTCCGCCGGTTCCAATGCGGCTGACAGCCGAGACCGTCGGACAGATTACCCTGCTGAACGATTGCTACAACGCCAATCCCGCATCGATGGCCAATGCACTGGACACGCTGTCGCAACTGGAGCGACAGACAAACCGGCGGGCGGTGTTTGTCGCCGGCAGTATGGGCGAGTTAGGCCCGACGGCGCCCCAGTTGCATCGAATGGTAGGACGACAGGCCGCCGAGGCGAACGTGGCGTGTCTGCTGGCCTGCGGGCCGTTTGCGTCCGATATTGTCGTCGGCGCCAAGGAGGCCGGGTTTGACGGCCTATCGCACCTCTTCAAAAACACCGCTGAGTTGTGCGATACATTGCATTCTTTCGTGCGGCCTGCCGATATAGTATTAGTCAAAGGCTCTCGCGCCGCCGGTCTTGAGGCGGCTGTCGAAGTCCTGCGAAAAACAAAAGCGCGGCAGCGCGAGCTGCCCGATAATAAATGATGGGCCAAAGCTCATCCTGCGAACTAAGAACCCAGAAATCCAAACAAAACCGTGATTTATCATCTATTTAATTGGCTGCGCGAAGGCGTCGCACACCGCATCGGCTTTTATGCGTATGAGGATGTGCTGTTTCGTGCTGTGATGGCGGCGCTGACCAGCTTGGTGCTGGCGCTGCTGATGGCGCCGCGCGTTATTCGCTGGCTGATGCGGGCCAAAATCGGTGATCGGCCGGAGTTTCATCACGCCGCGCTCAATGAGTTGATGCGTCAGCGGGCCAATACCCCGACGATGGGCGGCATCATTATTCTGACGGCGATTCTGGCCGGAACGTTTCTGTGGGCCAAGCTGAGCAACCCGTTTATCCATAAGGCGATCTTTGTGATTCTCTGGTTTGGGGGCATCGGGGCGGTGGACGACTGGCTCAAGCTGACTGGCAAGATCCGCCAGCGCAGCCGCGACGGACTAAAGCCGTGGGAAAAGCTTGTCTGGCAGTTCGGGGGTGCGGTGCTGATCGGAGTGTTTTTATATAGCGACTTTCGAAATATCGATGATGCACTGCGTTTCTGGCTGCCGTTCTACAAACACGGCATCCCCCTGGCGTGGTGGATGTTTGCGATTATCACGGTCCTGTATATCACCGCCACGAGCAACGCCGTTAATTTGACCGACGGTATGGATGGTTTGGCGTCGGGCTGTGTCGGCATTATGTCGATTGTGTTGGTGGTGCTGTGCTATATCGCGTCCGAGTATATGTCACGGGCGCATCAGATGACGTGGGCGGGGTATCTGCTCTTGCCGCACATTCCGGAGTCGGGCGAGCTATGCGTATTTTTCGGGGCGATCACGGGGGCGATCTTCGGCTTTTTGTGGTACAACTGCCACCCAGCGCAGGTGTTTATGGGCGACGTCGGTTCTCTTCCCTTGGGGGCGGCGATGGGCTACGGGGCCATCGTCACCCGCAACGAGTTGTTACTGTTTGTCATCGGCGGGGTGTTTATGATGGAACTATTCAGCGTCGTCCTGCAGGTGGGCTACTTTAAATACTCCGGCGGCAAGCGCATCTTCCGCTGTGCGCCGATCCACCATCATTTTCACCTGGCCGGCTGGTCGGAGCCGCAGGTGGTTGTGCGATTCTGGCTGCTGTCAATCGCCTTTGCCGTCATCGCCCTGGCGACACTGAAACTGCGGTAATCCTCTTGCTGTTTCTGCGTATTATTCGTCTTCATCCCAGTCTTCATCGTCATCCTCCCAATCGTTATCGCCGTATTGGGGCGGCGATTCGCCTTTACGTTCGAGAATGCGGGGATAGTCGCCATTGTCCGGCTCGCCGTCGGTCTGTTCAACGGTAATCCAGTGCAGCCACTCGTCGCCGAAGTCAAACAGATACAGCAGGCGGAGTTTGGGCACCAGTTCAAGCGACTGGAGCTTGGTGCGGGCGGCGTCTATGGACGTTTGAGGGCCGAACGGCCCGAAAAATGCGTTGAACATCTCGATCATTCCGCCCGCCGCCGATTCCTCCAAAGCGTAAGGGTGCGTGTATTCGGGAAACTCCCTGAATGTATTGACGCTACGGCTTTTGGACGGCTTGGGCGGAATATAGAACGAGTACAAATGGGCCTCTTCGCGGTCGAAAGCATCAAAGACGGTCATGTGCAGGTCGTGCAGAGTCTGGCCGCCGCGCAGGGCGATCCGCCGCCAGATCGACGCATCATCGGCCAAGGCGACCTTAAAGATATAGACGCTGCCGGTCATTTCGGAGAGGTTTTCAATCGGCCCCGGCCCCCAAAAACCGTCGTCCCCCTCACCCTCCTCAAAACCAGTCAGATAGTCGGCCAGATCGATCAATACTTGCCGCTTCTCGTTGTTGGTCTCCAGATCGGCCCGATCTTCGACAAAACAGATCAACTCATCCAGTTCCTCGTCCGACAGGTAAAGCTGATAGGCGTCGCCGGACTTGAGTGCCACGCTGACGCAGCGGGCCAGCGATTCTTCCATTTCCTGACGGCTCGCGCTCAGCAATTCCCACTGCGGAGCGGATAATTCAATCTGGATTTTGTCGTCCGAGTCTCCGGGAAAGACCATATTAAACCCCTTTTTCAGTGTGATGCAAAAAATAGACAAACACGACATCACTCCTCATCTGATAAGTCGTCGTCGATGGAGTCGTTGTCCGGTTCGGCCGGGACGCTGTAGCGCTCATCCAGCCACGCTCCCAAGTCCAGCAGTCGGCAGCGCTCGCTGCAGAACGGGAAGTGCGGTGCGTTGATCTGTTTTCGCCCCTCAGGGGTCGTCGTTGCCGACGGGATCACTCTGCCGCACATGGGACACTGATAATCCATCATCCTGTTTTCCGTACGTTGGTTCAATTATAGAATGGCTTGTCGTCGTCCTGGTCGTCTTGGTCGTCGTCGTCCGCTTCTTCGGCGTCAAAGGCATCGTCGTCTTCGTAGCTTTCCTCCTCGTCGTCGTCGTCGTCGTCAACCTCTTCGGCGTCCGCCAATGACGGCGCAAAATTGCCGCTCGAATACGAATTGTCGCGCATCGGGGCGACTTGGCCTTTTTCGAGCATCTCGGCGTATCGGACGCAGTATCGTGCCCAGGGAAAGGCCTCCAACCGTGTCTTGGGAATCGCCTCGCCCGTTCCCTCGCACATGCCGTATGTGCCGTTTTCGATGCGCCGCAGGGCTATCATGATTTCCTGGACGATCTTTTGTTCGGTCGCCATCAGGCCGAGCGAGAACTCCTGCTCATAATTGTCGCTGCCGATGTCGGCCATGTGGATCGGCATACTCGACAGATCGCCTGTGGAATCTTGGCGGGATTTGCGGAGAAATTCCTCTTCAATGTGATTGACATCGCCGGTGATTTGTTTGAGTTTGCCGATTAAAAGTCCCCGAAAATGCTCCAGCTCATTTTTTGTCAGGTAGGTTTTGAAGTGCTTGGGAAGGTTTTCAACCGGGGCAGTTGTGCCAGAAGAAGGTTTTGGGGCGGCGGTTTTTCGAACGGCTTTGACGCGGTTTTTTTTGGCGACAGCGACCAAGCCATTGTTGGCAGAACTGGCCTTTTTGACGGTTTTTTTGGCTTTTTTAACCGTCTTTTTTACGGTTTTTTTTGCGCCCCCCGACTGGCCGGGGCTGGCCTTTTTCTTTGTAACCTTTTTTGCCACAGAAAGTTATCCTTATATTACTGGTTCCGGAATCAAACGTGTTGCTCTCGGTAACAAATAATTAGCCCTATATTATACACAATCCATCGGCGTTTTGAAACTGAAATATTAGACAACTGCTCAATAGGCGTGAGAATACGCATTCCGGCAGAACAATTTGGCCTTGAATTGGGGATTCGTTTGTTCATTTTTCAGAAGGCAGAAACCAGAACACGGGATACTGAAGGTCGAATTTCTTATTTTAGGTGTTTTTAGACACAGATTTGTATCAATAGACACAAATTGTTTTGAGACTGAATTCCAGGATTAACAATAAGATCGGCCACAGGACACAGAGAAGCATCGAGGAGGGATTGCTGGAGAGACGCACGGCCGTGCGTCTCTACGGTGTGAACGGGCGGGGGATGGCCGGGGCCGGGCGCCGACCTCTACGCCTGCGACAACAACAACCCGCTGAACCGGATTGACCCGTGGGGGTTTTGAAATGGGATGGGGCGGACTGATCGGCGCAACACTTCGTGGTTCTATGCGAGGTCATTGGGGAGAAATCGGAAGAGTGCCGCGACTATCTTCTTCGTTTAAGTTTTTTCCGTAATCGCTTTTGGGCTTCTATACTGATTACCCGCGTGCCGTCAATCCTGGCGCGAAACATGGCGTAGTGCCGCTTAATCCGATCAACAAAATCGGGGTCTTTTAACAAGTCTGTGACAACATCGCAAATCAACGGCGCAATCTTCGACTGAGGACTGAGCGCATTGAGTACCGGGCCTTTCAATTCTGCGATCGTTTCAGGGTCATCGTCTCGTATCCACTTGCTGTAAAAGAGTGCCGATTCCCATCCCCAGGCCACGACCGCCACCGGTTCGCGTTTCTTTGCGGATAGAACATAGAACATAACACGCCGGCAGTCGCATCTTTTCTCGTCACAGAACATTTCGAACAGCGCATACTCATCCGGCGGCAATAGTGTTTCCGATTCGGGCGGCACGATGATACAGCGTGTTTCCTCATCGGCGATGTCTGGAAAAAAGTCTCGAAAGAAAGAATAGGGCATTTGTGTACCTTAAGCTTAAATTAACTTAACGGTTTATTACAGAATCAACTCTATCTTGCATTATACTCACCGGGAAAATGAGGGGAAGGTTTTTTTTGAATCGCCGCAGGGAAATTGACTTGTCAGGCGGGCTGTGGTATAATTGCGGCACGAAAAAACCAATGCGACAGACAGGAATCGGGACCGATGAAAAAAACAGCCGCAGGGATGCACCGCAAGATCTGGCAGATTCGGCCATCACAGGCCGAGGCGCAGGCGCTGTCGCAGCAGCTCAATATCTCACCGCTTTTAGCGCAAGTCCTTTTAAATCGTAAACTTATCGAAATTCCCCACGCCCGTTCGTTTTTGTCGCCCAAGCTGACCGACCTGATCGAGCCGGCCCGTATGCCGGGGCTGACGGCGGCGGTGCCGCGCGTGCTGCAGGCGGTGGCCGAGGGCGAAAAGATCGCGATTTACGGCGATTACGACGTGGACGGCATCACGGCGGTGGCGATTTTGTGGCATCTCTTGCAGATGCTGGGGACGGATGTGGATTATTATATCCCGCACCGCGTGGACGAAGGCTACGGCCTCAACGATGAGGCGGTGCGGCAGTTAGCTGAGGCGGGCACGCAGCTTTTGATCACGGTCGATTGCGGCGTAACCGCCGTGCGGCAGATTGCGCTGGCCGCATCGCTCGGGATGGACGTGATTATCACCGACCATCACCAGCCGGACCCGGTGTTGCCGGATGCGGCGGCGATTGTCCATCCCCTGCTGGATGCCGACTACCCGAACCCGGCGTCGTCGGGGGCGATGGTCGCGTTCAAACTGGCGTGGGGCATTGCCGAGACCCAAAAAAAGGGCGGACGGATTCCCGACGCCCTGCGGCAATATCTGCTCAACGCCACGACGCTGGCGGGCATCGGGACGGTTGCCGACGTGGTCGATCTGCGGGGCGAAAACCGTATTCTGGTCGGCTACGGGCTGCGGGCGGTGGAAAAGTCCAGCCTGATCGGCATTCGCACGCTGGTGGAGACGGCCCAGCTTGCCGGCGGCGAGGTCAACAGCTACAACGTGGCTTTCAAGCTGGCGCCGATGGTCAACGCCGCCGGGCGGATGGGGCACGCGCGACTGGCGGTCGAACTGATGACCACCGACAATCCGGTGCGGGCGCTGTACATTGCCCAATACCTCAAAGAGCAGAACCGCCTGCGGCAAAAGTGCCAGCAGGATATCTTCAAACAGGCCAAGGCCCGCATCCTGCAAAACGGGCTGAACCACCCCAACCGCAAGACGATTGTGCTGGCCGATGAGGGCTGGCACGCCGGGGTCATCGGGATTGTGGCCTCCAAGGTGATCGACGCCTTTTACCGCCCGACGATTATGATCAACACCGCCAACGGCCTCGGTCAGGGATCGGGGCGGTCGATTGAGGGGTTTAATTTGTACAAGGCACTGGCGGCGTGCGGCGAGCATCTGGTCAGCTTCGGCGGGCACGAGATGGCCGCGGGATTGAAGATCGAGACGGCCAAGGTGGCCGCATTTGCCGAGGCGTTTGAAGCTTATGCGCAGGCGCATTTCGGCGCCACGGAGCTGGAATCGTTTTTGGATATCGAGGCCGAAACGCGGATCGCCGACTTTAACGAGCGGGTGATGAAAGAGCTGCAAAGCTTGGAGCCGTTCGGGCAGGGCAATCCGCGGCCGCTGTTTGCCACGCGCGGCGTACGGCTGATTGCGCCGCCGCGTCGCGTCGGGGCGCGCAGCGACCATTTGCAGGTGTCCATCGCCGATGCCAGCGGAGCGGTGCGCTGCATTGGCTTCGGGATGGGGCCGCTGGAAAAGAAGCTGGTCGAGAGCGACACGTTCAGCGTGGCCTATGAGCCGCAGCACAACACCTACAATGGCAAGACGATGCTTCAGTTTGTGCTGAATGATATACAATTTGAATAAACGTTAAAGCAAAGAACAAATTGCAAAAATAAAAATGACAGAACAAACATCAAAAAGGGCGACAGTTGTTGACGTGATCGCGAATGTAATTTCGATAGCGATCTCCCATCGGTCTGCTGCGCAGAGCCGATGCCACCCAAACGCCTGATCGATTCACCAATTATTTGGGATTTGGAACACAATTTATGGATGCAAAAACAGTCAAGATCGGTCTTGTGGGGTTTGGTACGGTCGGTTCGGGCGTGGCCAAAATTCTGCAGGAGAACGGACAGGAAATCGCCGAACGGACGGGCATTCGGCTGGAGCTGGCGTGCGTGGCGGACAAGGATATCACGACGCCACGGGTGGTGTCGCTGCCAGCAGGAGTGCTGACGGATGATGTCTCGCAACTGCTCAACGACAAGAGCATCGATATCGCCATCGAGCTGGTTGGCGGCACGACGTTTGCCAAAGACCTGGTCCTCACGATGCTGGCGGCGGGCAAGCACGTCGTCACGGCCAACAAGGCGCTGCTGAGCGAGCAGGGAGCGGAGTTGTACCGGGCGGCGCTGAAGGCCAGGCGGTGCATCGCGTTTGAGGCAAGCTGCTGCGGGGGCATCCCGATTGTCTCGGCGCTGCGGACGGGGCTGGCGGCCAATCAAATCAGCGCACTGTACGGAATCTTCAACGGAACGTGCAATTATATTTTGACGAATATGACCCGGAGCGGCACGGCGTTTGCCGATGTGCTCAAGGCCGCACAGGACAAGGGCTTTGCCGAGGCCGACCCGACGCTGGACATTGACGGGACGGATACGGCGCACAAGCTGGCGCTCCTGGCGGGGCTGGCGTTCGGGTGCCGGATCGAGATGAAGGACATCCATATCGACGGCATCCAGGACGTGCAAATCGACGATATCCGAAACGGCCAGGAGATGGGCTATGTGCTCAAGCTGTTGGCCATTGGCGAAAAGGACGCGGCCGGGCAGTTGTCGCTGCGGGTGCATCCGTCGTTCGTGTCGGAAGAGACGCCGCTGGCGGATGTCGATGGGCCGTTCAATGCGGTCAGCGTGTTCGGCAACGCGGTAGGCAATGTGATGTTTTACGGGCGCGGGGCCGGGATGATGGCGACCGCCAGCGCAGTGGTGGCCGATATCATCGATATTGCGCTGGGCACCAGCGAGCGGCTGTTTGAGCGGATGCCGATGGTCACGGAAAAACGCAAGGCGGCGAATTTCAAAAAGATCGATGACATTGTCAGCCGGTTTTATCTGCGCATTATGGCCAAGGATGAGCCGGGCGTGTTCGCCAAATACGGACAAGTGCTGGGCAAGCACGGCATCAGTATCAGCGGGGCGATGCAGCACGAGGGCAGCGGGCCGGACAGCACCGTGCCGGTCGTAATAACGACGCACCCGACCCGGCAAAAGAACATGGCCGCGGCGCTGAATGAATTGCAGCGGCTGGATATTGTGCGGGGCAAGCCCGTCTGTATCCGTATCGTGGAAATACCCGAGGACAAAGAATGAACGCCAAGTATGTGATTATCGTGCCGGACGGGGCGGCGGACAATCCGCTGGACTGTTTTGACGGCAAGACCGTGATTGAGGCCGCCGAGACGCCGAATATGGACCGCATCGCCGCCGACGGGCGACAGGGCGTGGTGCAGACGGTTCCTGCCGGGATGACGCCGGGCAGCGATGTGGCAATGATGAGCCTGTTGGGCTACGACCCAGCCAAAAGCTATACGGGCCGGGCGCCGATTGAAGCGGTGGCCCAGCAGATTCCGCTGGGAGTGGACGATTGGGTGTTTCGATGCAATCTGGTCACCTGTGCCGATGGGGCGATGGCCGACCACAGCGCCGGGCACATCTCGACCCAAGAGGCGCTGGAGTTGGTTACCGAGTTGAAGGCGTCGCTGGGCGGGCCGGGGGTGAAGTTTTATCCCGGTGTCAGCTACCGGCACTTGTGCGTTATCAGCGGGATGGATTTTTCGAAGGTGACCACGCAGCCGCCGCATGACATCATCGGGCAAAAGGTCTCCAAGCACCTGCCCAAAGGCCGACACGCCGACAGGCTCAAAGAGCTGATGGCCAAGTCGCAGCAGTTGTTTGACAATCATCCGATCAACCGCGTCCGCCGCGACCTGGGTGAAAATCCGGTCAGCACCATCTGGCTGTGGGGACATGGCCAGAAGGCGGCACTGGAGCGGTTCAGCAAAAAGTACGGCAAGCACGGCGCGGCCATTACCGCCGTCGATCTGGTGCGGGGGCTGGCGCGGCTGGTCGGGTTTGATTTGATCCCGGTCGAGGGCGCGACGGGGTACATCGACACCAACTACGCGGGCAAAGGGCAGGCAGCCATCGCGGCGCTGGAAAAATACGACCTGGTGTTTGTGCATATCGAAGCGCCCGATGAGGCCGGTCACAGCGGCAATCCTCAGCACAAGAAAAGGGCCATCGAGCTGATCGACAAATTTATCGTCGGTCCTGTCTATGATGCGATTCAAAAATACGAGCAATATCGGATATTGGTCATGCCCGATCACCCGACCCCGGTGGAGGTGAGGTCGCATGTGTCCGAGCCGGTACCGTTTGTGCTGGCCGGCACGGGCGTCAAAGGCGTGCTCAAGAAGCCGTACTGCGAACGCAACAGCTTTGAGTCGGGCTTTTCCATCGAAAACGGCTCGGATATGATGGAATTTTTCCTAAAACTGTAGCATTAAGAGATCTTTAAAGAGGTCTTCTGTTTTCTTCGATATTGACTTTGAGCCATATTCTGTTAGGATGCGTAGATAACGAAAGACGGAAGACTTATATACAGGATGTCGCTATGCGAACAGTTTTTGCATTAAGTTTGTTCCTTGTTGTTCTTGCGGCGCTGTCGCCGGCGGATACCTTTACCCACCGCTCCGGCCAGCCGGTCTATCACGGCTACGCCACCCAGACCGTGATCGAGGGGCGAACGCTGGTGCAGACCGAACAAGAAGGGCCAATAGAGCTGAATCTGGCGGAATTTTCCGTCACACCCAACGCCAAAGGGCGTAACAACACCATCGCGGTCATTTCGCTTAAAGAGGTCATTCAATATGAACTGACAACCGCCGCATTTGAAAAAGCCATTGTTGAAGAATCGAACAAAGGCCCTCTTTTAATACTGATTGAAATCGACGGACCCGGCGGACGAACGGACTATGCCGAGCGGATGTGTGCGGCGATCCTCGGAACTCGGAACTGCCGGACGGTGGCGTTCGTCAGCGGCGGGGGGTATGGGGGCGCCTATTCCGCTGCGGCGGCGGTTGCTCTGGCGTGTGATGCGATTTATATGGCGCCGGGCACGAGCATCGGAGCGGCGACACAATATGTGCGGGCATCGTCGGGCAAGATGATGGATATGAAAGAGGCGTACGGGGATACACTCGGCGAAAAATTTCAATCCGTCTGGCGCAATTATCTGGCGTCGCTGGCCCAGCGCAATAATCGGTCGGGATTGATGGCCAAAGCAATGGTGGATAAGGATATCGAGGTACTCGAAGTGGTTCGTGGCGATAAAACCTTGTTCATCGAAGCGAATGACAGGCTGCCTGGCGATCAGTTTGTGCGTGTCCGGTGCAAAGCCGGGGAAGTGCTGACCTTGCCGGCGGCCGAGGCGGCGACCGGCACGATAGCCGACGGCGTAGCGGCCTCGCGGGACGAATTGCTGGATCGGCTCGGATATGCGGATGCGGCGCTTGTGTTCAATACGGATATCCCCGCGGCGAACGAAGAGCTGAATCGGGTGATTGACCGGTTTAACCGGCTCAATGCCGCGGTGGATTTGAAGTATAAAGAAATAGACGCGAAAATCAAAGCGAAATCGCTGACCCGGAGTGCGGCCATTCGCGATATCCAGGACTTGGTGCGGAATGCCGACTACCTGTTTCGGCTCAAGCAGAATTATCCCGATGTGCCCGCGTCGGAAGCGAAGCTTCAGGAATTTGTTACAAACGTCAAAGCCCTGGAACTGGCGATACGAGCTATCCGATGACAGCGCCGGGTGAGCGCCGTGACGAACAATTGAAAAACAAAGGACATTGAATTATCAATGGATATATATGGGAGAATTGACATGATACGTACAATGACCATGTTGGGGTTTATCGCCGGCTTGATTTCCGTTGTGTCCGCCGATACCTTTCGGCACAGGGAAACGGGCGAGGTCTTTCACGGCTTTCGGACGCAAAACCGTTCCGGCGACAAGATTATCGTCTATAACAACGATGAGAAAAAATCACAGACCATCGTGGAGCGCGACTACGAAATTACGCTTGACGGCAACGGACGGCGCAACAGCATCATTCGCGTGCCGATCGTTCATCCTGAAGCGCTGCTGTCCGGCGGCGTCGCCGAGCGGATTGCCCAGGCCATCATCAGCGCATCCAATAACGGCCCGCAGTTGATCGTCGTCGAGATCGATTCGCCGGGCGGACGCGGCGAGTATATGCGGACGGTTGCCTCGGCCATCGAACGGACGACCATTTGTCCGGTGGTCGTGTTTATTTCCGGCGGTGAGTACGCAGGGGCGTATGCGGCGGCGGCAGTGATTGCGCTGGCCGCCGAGGAAGTCTATATTGCGCCGACAGCGGCCATCGGGGCGGTCGGGCCGATGATGGGGGCTGTGACAAATGAGCAATACGCGGCGTTCTTGAATCTGTACAGCCCCGACACCCTTGCCGCTTACAGCGGCTATGCGATGGGGCTGGTCCAGAGGGACGCTATGCGTCTGCTGGCGCGGGCACTGGTGGACAAATCGGTCTCGGTTGTGGAAGTGGTGGACGCCGACGGGACAAGGCAGTTGATCGAGCGGGACAATCGCCAGCCGACGCAAACAATCGTTCGGACGCTGGCAGAGGGCATACCGGTCTCCACCTATCGTTTGCCGACGGGCGAAGCGGCGGCCGGACCGCTGCCGGCCGAGGTCATCGGGCGTGTGCTGACACTGACGGCGATGGAGGCCGAACGCATCGGCTTGGTCAATGGGCAAGCCGCGTCGATCTATGAAATTGCCGTCGCGCGCGGTATTGCGGACGCCCAGATTGTCAACGCACCCGATATCGCCCCGACCATTCGGCAATTCGTCGCCGCCCGGCGCTCCATCGGTCAGGGGCTTTCGAATATTGAGCAGTTGGAAGATTATGCGGCAACCCTCGAAGAACAGATCGCCCGTGTGGAAGATCGGCTTCGCACGGGGACGGTCACGCGCGAAGTCAGTCGCACCGAGCTGCCGACAACATCGTCACGTCTGCGCCGCGAGCGGGTGTTGTTTCCGAATAGCGTTGATAATTATTTCGGCTTTGATTTTGGCGCTGTCGGCGGCGTGACGGACCCTACGTCGCGCACACAAACGTCTTCGTTGGCCCGACGGCAGAGCGCCGAGTCCACGCGTATCATTACTGATCAACCATCAGTCAGCTTGGAGGTACTGCGCAACGAACAGGTGACGGTGCTGAATAATTTGATTTCCGAGTATCGCCGTGTGACCAATCTGGCGCGGCGATGGCCGGGCGGTCTGCCGCCGGAGCTGCCGCTTCAGGTGCTGGAAAGCAATATGAACTCGGCCAGTGCCTTGCTGACGAACATTGTGCAGTATGTGATCCCGATGTTGCGGCAACAACAGTTCCAGCAGCAGCAGCGTCAAATTCAGGGGCAGAGGCCGACGACGCCGCGACGGTATTAAGGTGTCTTCAGACCGGGCGGCCGACCAGATAGAGTCGGTTCTTCCCACTGCGTTTGGCCTCGAGCATGGCCTTGTCAGCTTTTTCGAAAAGGTCTTGCGGGGTTTGGGCGTCGGCTGGAAACGTCGCCAGTCCGCCGCTGATGGTCAGCGCGCCTTTGCCTTTGGGGCCGATGAAATCAAACGACGCCTCTGTCAATTCCTTGCAGAATCGCTCGGCCATAAAGATCGGTTCGCGCGGGTGGTCCACCCCCGCCGAGCGCCGGTTGCGTCGGCTCAGATGTTCGGACAGGTCATTCTTTTCTTCGGGCAAATCCCAAAACACCACCGCAAATTCGTCGCCGCCGAGCCGCGCAACCACGTCGTGGCTGCGGCAGCACCGCTGAATCATCCGGCCCGCCTGCCGCAGAACATTATCGCCGACGGTGTGGCCGTAAGCGTCGTTGTAATGCTTAAAATCGTCAATATCAAACAGCATCAGCGTCACGCGAAGCTGGTGAGCCGCTGCTAAATCAAGTACCTGCGGCAAAAACTGGCGCAGGTATCGCCGGTTCTTCAGCCCCGTCAAGTCGTCCTGAATCACCAGCCGTTCCAGCTCGGCGATGCGTCGGTCTTTGTCGGCTTCGGCGAGGGCGGCAGGTTGCGGGCGGCCAACGGCGGGAGTGCTTCTGAGGACTTGCTCAAGACCGACCGGGGCGATTAGATAATCGTCAAAGAGCCGGCGCGACGGGCGGCTTTGCTGCATCAGGTCAACAATCAGCGGTTCGTCCGCCATCTCGGCCAGCAGGATGATACGAGCGGCCGGGTCAGCCTGTCGCAGACCGCTCAACGCCGGTTTGATGCGCGACTCAAGGGCGGACAGTGAGACGACAACCCGGTCAAAATGCTCACGGCGCAGGGCGGCAATCGCCTTGAGCACCGCGTCAAGCCGGACAACGTGAACGGTCTCGGACGTAAGCGGCGAACCGGCCGACGTCAGCGACTCGGCCGGGCCGACCAGAAGGACGGATTTTGGATCGGTCTGCGTCTGTGGGTGAATCATCATAAGCTGGCTCCCAAAAGGGCTTCAAGCTCCGCCTCGCTAAGCGGTGCGGTGTTCAGTTTCATTGATCGACGGCCGGTTGGCGCGGCCGTCTTCGAGCAGGACGGCGGGACCGGGACAGGCTGTATCCGACTCAAAATATCGCAAAATTCCGCCATTGTACGGGCCGTGTACAGGTTGGCCGGCCGCAGGGGCCATTGCCACAGACTGCTCTCGGTGCCATCCATCCAGAGGACGTAGTGCGTCGCATTGACGTTGACCAGCGGCTCAAACACCCCCGCCGCGTCGGCGATCAACATCTCCGGGCGGACGACAATCACGGCCGTATGCGGGTTGTCCATAATCGGCATCCGGCTCAACGCATCAAATAGATGATCGTAACAACACAACACCCCCCTCGCCCCGGCCGCATACTCCCGAAGGATTTGCCGCACGGGATCGCCCGGCCGAAAAATTGCCAGAATCGTAATGTCCATATCGTGTTTTGACGGCATCACCCAATCTCCACTACCCATTCATTATATATCATTCGGGACAAAAAGTCAAAGAAAAGACAAAGGCCGAATACGAGATTTACCCGCTAATCCGCATCGGGATTTGTCAGTGCTTCGCCGACCGGCTCAAGCTCCAGATCGCGCAGCATCTGCATATCGTCGGCAACCGCCCGCCCGGCCGTCGTCAGGTAGTTGCCGGACAAGATACCCGTGCAGCCGGCATGAAAAATCCAGCTTTGTACATCGCGCAGGTTCAGCACACGGCCGCCGGCGACCTTTAAATTTGCCTGCGGCAGGATAAACCGGTACAGGGCGATAATACGCAGGATTTCACGCGGCCGCAGCGCTTCCACCGCCGCCAGCGGCGTGCCGGCAATCGGATGCAGAAAATTCATCGGAACGGCATCGACCCGAAGCCGACGCAGTTCCAGCGCCATGTCCAGCCGGTCCTGCTCGCTTTCGCCGATTCCGAATACCCCCCCCGCACACACGCCCAGCCCCGCGTCCAGCGCCGCCTCAATCGTCGCCACGCGGTCGTCATACGAATGCGTCGTAACGATGTCGGCAAAATGCCGCCGCGAGGTCTCCAGATTGTGATTGTACCGCTCCACGCCCGCCTGCGCGAGCCGCTGCATCGGCTCGCATCCCAGAATCCCCAGCCCCATGCACACCCCCAGGCCGTACTCTTTTTTGATGCGCTCGGTCAAAGCGACCAGCCGCTCGACCTCCGCGTCGCTGACGGCCTTGCCGCTATAGACGATACCAAAGTTCGGCACGCCGTCGGCTTTGGCCGCCGCGGCTGCGGCCAGAATCTCCTCATCCGTCAACACCTTCGCCCGCTTGTCCACCGCCGTATCGTACCGCACCGACTGGGCACAAAACGCGCAGTCCTGACTGCACCCGCCCAGCCGTCCCGGCACAATCGAACAGACCCGCACCCGGTTGCCAAAAAACCGCCGTCGAATGCGATTGGCCCAATAGAGCAAATCGTCAAGCTGTTCACCCGACGCCGCCGACAGGCTGCTGACCTGCTGCGCCGATAACTGTTCGCCGGCCAGAATCGTCTCGGCCGCCGTTTGTATGATCCTATTCATCGATATTCTGTAATCCAAGCCATATCCGTTCGGCGCAAAAGCTGTGCCGCCGAAAATCTTCCGCCGAAAGCGTAACGGTCTTCCATCGCGGACTTCGCCGCTTCATACAGCGCCGGTAATCCTGGAGCCGAATCGCCAAAAAAACATACCGCCGTCCGTTGTCGTCATACACCGCCAATCCATCCGCATCGGCGGCGATCTTGTTGATCCGATACGCAAAGACAAACACGGCCTCCGTTTCCGACGTTTCCGCCATAAACCGCTCCTGCCACCGAGCCAGCGCCGCCGCATCCTCGGCCAGCGCCCAGTTCTCAAGCCGCCTGCGCCCCGCCAGCGTGTCGCCCTCAAAAATCCGTCCCTTCAGTTCCACCAGCACGCAGCCGCCCCGCCGCGGGTAGAGCAGATAGTCAAAGGTCTTGACCTCGCCTTGGCCCACGACACACCGATGCGTCTGATCGACGCGCTTAAACCGCACGCCCTCCTCCCGCAGCAGGCCCTCAAAGGCCCGCTCGTAGTCGTTTTGTCCTTTTCGCTGCATCGCCATCACGGCTCAATAAACACCACAAAAACCCGAAATGCAAGTTGATTTTCCATCAGTCTGCTGCGCAGAGCCGATGCCGCACGTTTAATCTCGACCAATCCGGTTATTAAGCGGCGCTGGTCAGGTGGTCACTTCGAACGCCAGCAGAGACAGATCGTCTTTGGATGCGGCTTTCTGCTGAAACCGCTCGACCTTCTCCATAATCTCGTCCAGACAGCTTTTCAGCGGTCTTTGACGGCCTTCTTCGACCAGCGCCATCAGCCGCTCGACGCCGAAATGTTCCTCGTGCTTGTCGGCGGCCTCGGTCAGTCCATCGGAATAGACAAACAGCCGATCTCCCGTGCCGAACGTGAGCGTGTGGTCTTGATAGTCCGGCTGCTGTGTTACACCGACCGGAAACCCTGTCCCGTCGAGCAGTTGTACCTCCCCATCGGCCCGCAACAAAACGGACGGCGGATGGCCGGCCGAGACATACGTCAGTTTCTCGGTCGAGGCATTCCAGACGCCGTAAAAGATGGTAAAAAACAACCCACTGCCGATATTGTCGGAAAACATCTCATTGAGCATGCGCCCGACCTGTGCAGGCGAGAGGACCCGTACAGCCGTTTGCTGGGGCCCGGCGGATTCAAACAGACACGACTTGCCCGACCGCGGCGACAGCAGATGATTGATTGTGACCGACAGCATCGCAGCCGGCACCCCGTGACCGACCACATCCAGCAGATAAAACCCCACACAGTGCTCATCAAGCACAAAGTAATTCAGTGTATCGCCCGCCAGTTCCTCACAGGCAATCAACTTCGAGAGTACTTGGCACCGCTCCGTGTGCAGCGGCCTGGCGGGCAGCAGCGACTGCTGAATGCGGGCCGCATAATCAAAGGCGCGCTTCATCTCGGTGTTGGCGGCCGCGAGCCGTTCATTCGTGTGACGCAAGGAGTCCTCCGCCTCTCGGCGTCGGGTGATGTCGGATAGAACGCCGATATAATGGGTCGTCTTTCCGGCGACATCCCGAATCGGCGTAATCGACAGGCGATTCCAGAACGTCGAGCCGTCTTTGCGGTAATTGAGCAACTCCACCACGCAAGGGCGGTCTTCGGCAATAGCCCGGCGAATCTCCTCGGAGGCGGGCTGTCCGGTCTGCGGTCCCTGCAAAAACCGACAGTTTTTGCCCAAAACATCCTCGGCCGTATAGCCGGTGATCGCCTCAAAGCCCGAATTGACATAGATCAGCGGATTATCCGGAAAAGACGGATCGGAAATCGTGATCCCATCGGACGCAGAGGCCAATGCACGATCCTTTAACTCATAAAGGACCCCCGCCGCATCGGGTTTGGCTTGGACAGCGTCTTTGATTTAATCCCCAAAACATCTTCAATTAGACATTCATCGTTCAGCGCACACCCTGTGCCTTGTAATTATACTGAAGACGGGCTGGGTTGTTTAGACTTTTTTGGAAGCGCCGCTGTTTGGGGAGGTCAGCGCCCCACGATACAGCAGACGTTGGTGGTGGCCGAGCCGCCGATGTTGAGCGTGGCGACGGTCTTGGCGTTGGGGACTTGGTAGTCGCCGGCGGTGCCGGTCACCTGCTTGAAAGCGTCCAGCAGTTGACGGACGCCGGTAGCGCCGACGGGATGACCGCAGCCGATGAGGCCGCCGGAGGGGTTGACGGGGAGTTTGCCGCCCAATTCGATGACGCCTTCTTCGATGGCCTTCCACGACTGCCCCGGCTCGGTCAGGCCGAAATGATCAATCGCCATATACTCGGACGTGGTAAAGCAGTCGTGCGTCTCAATCGCGTCAAGCTGCCGGCAGTCCGTCAGGCCGGCGCGGGCGTAGGCGTCGGTGATGGCCTTGCGCGTCCAGGGCAGGACATACGGCTGACCTTCGGAGTCGGCGATCTTGGCGGAAAATTCTATCGGTGCGGTGGTATGTCCCCAGCCGATGATACGGGGCAGACTGTCAAGCGGCCGGCCGCTGCGTTTGGCGTATGCGGCGGCGAAGGACTCCGAGGCCAGATAGAGGCAGACCGCGCCATCCGTCACTTGAGAGCAGTCGGTCACTTTGATGCGGCCGGTCACGGTGGTGTTGTACTGCCCTTTTCGGCAGGCGTGATCGACGCTCATATACCAGTCGCGGGTTTGCGCATTGGGATTGAGTTTGGCGTTGGCATAGTTGATCGCCGCAATCTGTGCCAAATGGCGGTCATCCAGACCATAGCGGGCCTCATACACATCGCCGAGTTTGCCGAACAGTTTAGGGAATGGAAACTCCACGCCGGCCGCTTCGCGATCATACCAGGCGGCCGTACCGAGAAAGTCGCCGCCCTTGGCGGGAGAGGCGGTCTTCATCAACTCAACGCCAATCAGGGCGATGCAGTCATATTGCTCTGCCTGAATGTGCGCCATCGCCGACAGCGCCGCCAGCGCACTGGACGCACACGCCCCCTCAAACCGCATCGTGGGCAGCCCCTTGAAATGCGGATCTAAATCCACAAAGAACGCCCCCAAATGCCCCTGCATACAATACAGTTCGGCGGCAAAGTTTCCTATAAACGCCGCCTGAATGTCCCGAGGCTCGATTTTGGTCGTCAACAGCGACCCCTCGTAGGCCTCACGCATCATCGCGCTAATGTGCTTATTCTCACGCGCCCAGTTACGTGCAAAATCAGTTTGATAACCGCCCAAAAGATAAACATTGTTCATTGTTTAGCCCCATTGTCATAACGTGTAATTTTACCATGAAATGCATGAAGAACATGAAATTACTCACTACTGTCCGGTTATAAGTTGAATAATAACAATTGGTTATCATAATCGCTCTTTTGTGTTTTGTCGAACTCTTGTGAAAACGCTTCCGAAATGGGTGTTTTCTCGAAAATCGACACACTGGCAAA